>Ga0115844_100170_pt1 | contig 16067 bp, 21 predicted proteins | sample InSIn1gowninarea_FD_83858 | JGI IMG/M metagenome (GOLD analysis project Ga0115844, IMG submission 83858) | reverse complement strand
CTTTGAAGGGGTATTAGGTGGTTCTCTTTCCTCTTCTTCTTCTTCCTCATCTATTTCTTCTTTTTTAGGTTCTTCTTCTTCAATGAGAAAGTCATCTTCATGTTCTTCAATTTCCTGCTCTGCGTAGGCCTTACATCACCCTTGCATAGGCCCTCACACTCTCAGCTCGGAACACCTGCAAATCAAGTCCTCCTACCTACTACTGACTGGGAAAATGTTTCTCCGACCCTCTGTAAAGTCTTCCCAGCCTCTAGAACTGAAGATGTCCTCCGCTTCAACTAAACCGAACTGCACACTTGAGGCTCTGCATTGCCTCTGCACAACCTCTTGGAGAATATTTTTGACCTCCTCTTTCTGACACTTCAGAACTAGAAAACTTCCTCTGAACTCACTGTCTCTACCCCTCTCTGTCTCTGCATCCCCTCTCTGGTTCCGAACTCTTCCAACAAAATTTTGTTGCTCTTTGGAAAGTCGAACTGCTTAAGAAATTCGATCTCAAATCTATTCCTCCATCTACCCATCGATTTCTTCTTATAATCTCTAGTTGGGACTCCAACGGCCAAGATTAAAACTTAATCAATGGCTGAGATCATTTCCTAGTCGATCCGTGTGAGTTTCTAGAGAAATCTCACCTTCCTCAATTAATCAATGTTAATTGATCAATTTTTCCTAAGTTAGACTTAGGAAAGAATTAATTATTGATCAATTAACTTAATTAAGGCATTTCTAAGTGGATTTTCCTGAAACCTTTTTTTGGTTTTGGAGTCCTAGTGTTTCTTAGCCCCTCCAACAACTATCGAGACTAGAACACCATCCGATGCTACAAAAATTAACACTCTCTCTTAGCGAGGAAGGTGTTCTACTGTCATACTGCTACAACACCCTATCTCTGCATCACCCTCCATACATGTTGCTAATGTCTGGCCACTGTGACTTCCTGCCACTGCCCACCAACCACTGTGAAACTCTGATGCTACATCTATGTCGCTGCTGACACTGCCATACTGCTGCCAACTCTACATTTGCACTGCAACTCCTTCTCAACTGTTGTTGTTGTTACTACAACTATAGCAACTGAGAAGTATCCAAAATATTGAATCAACTATATCTTGTGTTGCATATGTCTCCTAAGTCTTGATTGCTACTAGCTTCTGCACTGTCTACTAGGAATCTACACTGCCACTGACTCCGCTACTGAGCCCCCTACTCTACTGCCAACACTGCTTTGCGCTCCTCAATATTTGATTGTAACTAGTTTACAACTGTCGCTTTGGAATCTAACTGCACCAATTGACACTAATCCATCTTGCTACTGAGTACTATGGGCCCCTATCGCAAAGATATGGTCTTATAATGGACCCTACCCAACCCTATGTGCAACTCTGGGACTATAGCTCCATATCGCCCCACCTCACTCCTAGAGGTAGAGTTGCAACATGGTGAAGTTTTCCTAAAGTCTGGAGGGCAATGTGTCTATCTCTATAGATGTCATCCCTGGTCTTGCTTCTCCTGCTTGTCCTTCTTCCTTTGAGGACACTGAGTACTGTAGTGGCCAAACTTGCCACGCCTGAAACACTTGACCTTCGATAGGTCCTTTTTCTTCTTCTCCCCCTGTGAACCATGTCCTTGACTAGGACCCTTTGATGAAAGGGCCACATTATCTTCCTCCTTCACACCTTTTGATCCCTTGCTACTACTTCTACTAATGAAGGTTTGCACAAGTGCATGCCTCATCTCCTCCTTGTTGAATTTCCACGACCTTGGGTCTAGGTTAAAGTCTTAAAATCACTAACGCTACCAAACCAAGAATCTCAACCATAAACAACTTTGCACAGCTGAATAAAATAGCAGTAAATCACACATGCACAGAATATAGACAACTTTTTACAATTTTCAACCCAACTTCGCTATATTAATATAACTGATATAATACAGCAGTCTAGGGCTCCCGTACCAGGGATAATAGCCCTCATACATTTCTAGTACAAGATACAAACTGGGGCTTGGTGACAGTCCATCAACAACCAATCTGCCCTCGACAATATACTCTGACCATCTTGCTGTCGCATGCTCCCTCAACTCTTCTCAGTCATACCTTGTACTTGCCCAGTCCTTCGGCTTCCGATCTACAGCTCCTGCCTCTATCAATGCTCCAAGTCCATTTGGTCACTGAACCTAAACTATCAATCTACTCTCTAGTTGTGCCTTAGTCCATCAAGGCATCAACACATCAAGACTCCTATCGAGTTGTTCAACGAATTTAGTGAGTTCTGTAATATTCATGGAATTAAAAGGGAATTCTCTGCTGCCATAACACCTCAGCAAAATGGGGTACTTGAAAGAAGAAATCGAACAATCCAAGAAATGGAAAAAACAATGCTATTAGCAACAAACTTATAGCCTTGATTCTGGAGAGAAGCAGTAGGGACAATTGTCTATACATTGAATCGAACTCAATTAAGACCAAATTGTGAAAAAACTCCTTCTGAGCTATGGAAAGGAAGACCTATTTCGGTGAAGTACTTCAAGATCTTTGTAAGCAAGTGCTTCATAAAAATAAATGATGGCTCACTGGGAAAGTTTGATTCTCGAGTTGATGAAGGGATATTTCTTGGATACTCTACATGAAGCAAGGCTTACAAGTGCTACAATTATCGACTGAAGAAAATAATGGAAAGCATTGACGTAAAGGTTGATGAAGATCTTCCAGAAAAGGAAATTGAAGAACATGAAGATGACTTTCTCATTGAAGAAGAAGAACCTAAAAAAGAAGAAATAGATGAGGAAGAAGAAGAAGAGGAAAGAGAACCACCTAATACCCCTTCAAAGATGAAGTATGTCCAAAAATATCATCCAGAAGAGCAGATCATTGGCAATAGAGATGAAGGTGTGCAGACCTGAAGAAGGATAACAATCACACCCAAGAGGAAAGTCATTGCCCTCCTATCTATGATGGAACCAGAAACATTTGCAGAAGCAAGTAAGGATCCTCATTGGGTAAAAGCCATGGAAGAAGAAATGTCCCAAATTGAGAAGAACAAGACATGGGAGCTGGTACCTCATCCAAAGCACAAAAACCTAAGTTGCACGAAACGCCGAAACGTTTCGGAGTTTCCGAAACGGGTACGTTTAGAAACGTCACCTCCCAAAAATGGAAACATGGGCTGAAACGTCTGCGGAAACGTCATATATGTATATCTAAAAATATATATATAAAGAAATAAGTGAATAACACAATATCTTGCCAGAAAAAATGGAATAAGACCCATATATGACAATTTAAAAGGAAAAAGAAGTCTATATTAACTCTAATATATGATTACATGATGGTCGAGTTTCCGCCAAGTTTCGGAGTTTCGGGTACAGGTACGGCCCGAAACGCCGGGTTCTTTGAAGTTTCGTGCAACATAGTAATAGGAACCAAATGGGTGTTCAAAAATAAAATGAATGAGGAAGGACAGGTTATCAGAAACAAGGCAAGACTTGTCTGCAAAGGCTATTCACAAATTGAAGCAATTGACTTTGAAGAGACATTTGCACCAGTGGCCCGTATGGAAGCTATCAGGATGTTCTTGGCATTTGCTTGCTCAAAAAGATTCAAAATCTATCAAATGGATGTGAAATCAGCATTTCTAAATGGGAAACTCAAGGAGGAAGTCTACATGGAGTAGCTAGAAGGTTTTGATCTAACAACAAGAAAGGACTTAGTCTGTAAGTTGAAAAAAGCTTTATATGGGTTGAAACAAGCTCCTAGAGCTTGGTATGCAAGATTGGATCACTACCTACAATAACAAGGCTTCAAAAAGGGAGTGGCTGGAAGTAATCTACATAAAGACAAATGAAGGTAAGTTACTAGTTTCTCTTGTTTATGTCGATGATCTAATTTTTGCTAGTAATAATGATGAAATGAGCCATGAATTTTCTCAAAGCATGTCAAAAGAGTTTGAGATGTCAATGATAGCAGAGCCCTCCCACTTCCTTGGACTTTAAGTATCTCAAGCCAGAGCAGGATTGTGTATATCTCAAACCAAATATCTAAAAGACATGCTCAAAAAATATGGAATGGAGGACTGTGCACCCATGAGCACACCTATGACCACAAACTGCAAACTGAGCAAAGATGATGACTCCCCTCTAGTAGATGCAACTCATTACAGGTCAATGATTGGAGCCCTTCTATATTTAACAGCTACAAGACCAGACATAATGCAGGCAGTGGGAATGGTGGGAAGATTTCAATCTGCTCCCAAACAATCCCACTTATTAGCTGTAAAAAGAATTCTCAGATACCTGAAAGGAACTTCTGATTTCGGTCTTTGAACCCAAAGAGCTCAACACTGACTGTCACTGCATACATCAATGCTAATTGGGCTGGAAGTATAGATGATCAGAAGAGTACTAGTGGAAATGCGTTCTTCCTACGAGACTGTTTAGTATCCTGGTTCAGCAAAAAAATAGTCATCCATATCATTATCCATAGCCGAAGCTGAGTATATTGCTGCAGCAGACTGTTGTACTCAGATACTATGGATGAAGGAAGCTCTAAAAGATGTCAACATATATATAAATCAACCGATTACCATCTATTGTGATAACACAAGTGCTATCAGTCTCAGCAAAAATTCAGTGATGCACTCAAGAACTAAACACATACCAATCAAGTATCATTTCCTCCATGAGCAAGTAGCTGAACAAAACATCGTCCTGGAATATATCAGTACTAAGGAGCAGATAGCTGATATTTTCACAAAACCTCTTCCTCGAGAAGCATTCGAACATCTGCATCAAAAGATGGGGGTTATTTCTTTATCATCACTCAAGTTCATTCATAAAGATGTAGCAAGACAGGGGGAGCAGTTTGACAGGGGGAGTTCGTATGCATTCCTTTGCCATTGATGTCAAAGGGGGAGAACAGAAGAATATTGCCATCAATAACAAAGGGGAAGATTGTTGGACACAGATTGTCATTGATGTCAATATGGCAATATTCGAGGAGCAAACGAAGCCAAGAGGAGCCAAAATAGAGCTATCGGAGCTACAGAGGAGCCATATATGTATATGTCATATATATATGCCAAAGAAGAGGAGCACATAGAGCAAACGAAGGAAGCAAAGAAACAGGGTCATTGGAGAACTTATATGCATGCAATTAACAGGGTCATTGGGAACCATCGGAGGAGCAATGGAGGAGAAATGAAGGAAGCAGATGGATGCAAGACGTGTATATATATGTATTTACCCATCGGAAAAACCATATGTATATGCATCTAACGCAAACGGAGGCAGAAAGACTAGGGTATATATGCTTTAACACTATCGACGGGCAAAACTATGCATATACGGGCAAATACACTATCCAAGGCGGATTGTGGGCTTGAAACCTTATACACGGGAGCGCTGAGACATATCGGGTCTGATACCTCATATCACATTGCTATAAAGGAGTGGTCTACGTTAAGGTATAGACCTGGACCTTTGTGATGTGCGATCGCCGATACCGATATCGCATCGCTATAAAGGAGTGGTCTACGTTAAAGTCTAGACCTGGACCTTTGTGATGTGCGATCGCCGATAGCGATATCGCATCAGACCTCCACCAAGGGCAACCCCCGATTGCGATGAACGCATGCGGACCCGCCGCTACATTACAATATGACTTAACCTTCATCGCATCTGTCGCAGATCGCACGCCGAGAAGCCTTGCTGCATGAAAGCGCTAATTGCGATAAGGCTGTGGACCCGACGGGCATATAAACCATGGTTTAGTACCACATCGCATCCAGTTCATCGGAGCAATGGAGGATCGGCCATCGGCCATCGGCGAAGTCATGGGTCCAAAATATAAAGGATCCCTGGGAGTCACGAATTGTCGATTGCTATGTAATCGCGGACCCGATATAGAAATAAACACGCGTGTAACACTCCCTAAAGTCCACCCTTCAATCATTTCCACTATTTTGGCTGTGTTTTCCTATGTAATCGTGTTTTTGGCCTGCGCATGGTTCTTAGGCCGAAAGGCCTATGATAACTGGTCCGATGATCCAGGAGGATGTATCAGAGTGATGGAGAGTGCGATTGGGGCATTACGCCTCCATTTAAACCAAAGACAAAACTTTGTGCATGCCCATAATCATTGTCAAAGGAGCGTTGTTACAGTCGTAACCAGTGAGATGTGTTCTCCCTGGAGTTTTAGACCTCTCAAATGAATCTACGTGTCCTCAGAAAGTCAATGAACTTGCACAGTGTAGAGGAAGCCACAACGACCGAGAAGGAAGCCTAAGAGGCGGTGTAAGCGGAAACGAATGGACAGAGGCATCGGAATGTATAAAACAGTAAAAACAAAGAACTGTTGGTGTTGTTCTTGTGATGAAGAACCAGAGTGTGAGGTAGCAGAAGTGGTAGAGGCAGAAGAGGCAGCAGAAGTAGCGGAGGCTGTAGAGGCAGCAAAAGCAGGAGAGTAGGAGTGAGAGAACCTCAGCTGAATAGAGTGTAGCAGCATACCTATTTATACCCAGGTTGGGTTGGAGCCCAAGAGGTTGGAGCCTCAGAACCGAACAGAACTAAAGTCATTGGGGGTAGGTGCTCCTAAGTGCAGAACCACTGGAAAACAGAGTTGGTGCTCTAGAGGTTGAAGCCTCACTGAAGTCCAAGTTGGAGCTTGGCAACTATTCACAATTAGATATATACTTATATTATATTTATTTCATTGCACTGTCTTGAGTTTTAATAAAAGCATTAATTCCAACTGTTGATTTCTGTGTTCTGTGTATACATATACATATCTATATATGCTTTTGGCAATCACTAGAACAAATTAAAAAAAAGTAAGAAATACTGATTCACCCCCCCAAGTATTTCCAACATAGCATCTGCGGGAAAGCAGGAGAAGAGGAAGAAGAAGGACCTCTCCAAAGTCAAGTGCTTCCACTATGGGGAACTGGGTCACTATGCGAAACAATGTCCGAGGAAGAAGAGTAAGGGAGAGGCTTCTAAATCGAAGGCAGCGCTAGTGAGGACGGAGAAAGAAGTCGAGGAGTATGACAATTGTGCAATGAGTGCTCATGTGCCACTTGAGAAGAAGTGGGGAGACATCGAGTTGTAGTTAGAAGGACTATAGGCAATGAGGGGCAGGATCCTTGAGGTACCCAACCTCTTGGATTATACTTTGCTATGGGAGCCCGAAAGAGGAGTAGCAGGACTGGCAGATGTTGGTAGAGACAGATGCGGATGAAGCGGCGCAGAGTGCTACAGTGCAGGAGTCCCCGGACAGCGTGAGGCTAGCAGGTTGCAACAGTGCGAAAGGCACGGTAGTGTTGCAACGGTGCAAGATGGCATAGAGAGGTTTGCAATGGTGCGAGATGCAGGGAGTTGTTGCAGTAGCGCAGAGGTCAGTAGAGGGAGCACTTGTTAGCAGCAGAGGGAGCTTCAACATCAGGAATCTTTCTACCTTGACAGGGATGTCAGAATTTGGGTGGATCAGTTACTTCTTTGTAACTGAGTTGCAGTGCACTAGCAGTATGCAGTGCTATTGCAGTAGCACAATGCAGCATGATGAGAGGGGATGCAATGAAGATGTATTGTTGGAAGGATGGACCAGCAGCAACACGGATGCAGAGGGAGCTACCGTACAGATGTAGCAATGGCAGTGGCAGAGCCATGGGCAGCAGTACAGGATGCAGCAATGCAGAGGATGTTGGGCAGGGAGGCCTAGCATTAGCACAGGTATTATGCCGAATAATCAATGTGATGCTCAGTGAGGAGTATTACTAGAGCACAGTCCTCGTTAAGAGGGAGTGTTGATTTGTGGTAGGATTGGATGTGCTCTAGCCATGAAACCTGGTGGAGAGGCTAAAGCATATGAGATCTCCACGACCCAGAAATGGTTTGGACATATTGTACCCGGTTTGGGAGATATTAAAATAATTAATATTTTTTATGGAGTTCCTAAGTCTAAACTTAGGAAAAATAAAATATTAATGGGTATTAATATAAAACTCGGTTAAAAGGTTCCAAAAGTCATGGATTAAGCCAAATCTAATCTTAGTCATTGATTAGAGATTTAATCTCGACCGTTGAAGGACCAACAGGAAAAGTATAAGAGGAGGCTTGAGGGCCAGTTGGAGAATACACCAGATTGATCAATCATTCATTTTGCTAGAGCGGTGTTGCTAAGAAAAGTTGAATCAGTGATCAGCAATGAGGGACAGTAAGTACGAAGCAAAGAGGCAGAGATAATACTGAGAGAAAGCGAGAGCAGCAGCCAATCCAAGCTACGCAGAGCCCAGCAGAGGCCAAAGGGACTACGTCATCCACGCAGAGGCTGTTGGAGTGACACAGAGGGTCCGAGAGGCTGCGTAGTGCCTCGGAGGGCTGACGTAGAGGGTCCTGGGGTTGACACAGGTCAGAAGGAGGCTGACGCAGAGGCTAGAAGGGCCAGGGCTAAGCTTCAGTTGTGCCGGAGAGGGTTTCGTGGGACAGGTTTTTTGAATAACTGTTTCCGAATATAGAGGTATTGCTGCCGTGTATTTTGTTGAAATTTGGTACCGGAGGACAGGTGGTTCCTTAGGCTTTGATCTTTGGCCTAGGGAAAAGTGTCCAAAAGAATTTAATTTTTCTCCTAAAGTGACTTTATAATTTTATAAAGTTAAATCTAATTTAAAAGTGACTTTAAGTGATAAAGTTACTAAGTCTAATTTTAAAGTGACTTTTATAAAGTCAATGAAAAATTAGAAAGGAAAAGTGACTTTGGAAATAAATGACTAAGTGGGTCTTTATTAAAGTGGGGTGAATTAAAAAATAGAAAGTGAGATTTAAATGAGCATTTAATCTCAGCCATTGATCTAAATCTATTTCAGCCATTGGATTTAGAGATCACCCAAAAGTCACTTGGATCACCCAAAAGTCACTTGGAGTTATATTAAGGGAGGAAAAGGAGGAAAAGATCACATTCGATTCAATTCTTTCATGAGCAGATTGGGAGAAGGAGAGAAGGAGAGCAAGAGAGATTTCTGAGCAAGGAGGAGAAGGAGACAGCAGCTTGGCACATATTCCAAGGCAGCAGTTGAGCAGATTTGTACAGCTGATTCAGCACACAGTGAAAGGCAGATTTTGGCACAATTTTCGAGGAGTGGTTTGCACAAAAAATCGAGGAGCAATTTGCTGATTTTTCTGCACACAAAATGGAGGCCGTACAGCATTTATTGCTGTCCTGTTTGCTGTAATTTCCAGATTGCTGTGAGGCACGGGGAAGGAGATAAGTTGTAAATTTGCTTGCTGATTTTTTTGCTGAATATTTCTCACTGTAAAAAGCAATTTTCAGAAATAAAGAAGAGCTCTCAAACTGGTTTTCCCCAAGAGTTGTAGGGGGTTTTTCCAGGGTCACATTGACCAAAAATCTCAGTGTTCAAATGTGTTTTAATGGCTGTTTATTACTGCTGATTTTTATTTCTGCAATTTCCAGCATTCTGTAAAATTTCCAGAATTTGTGTTTTCAGCAAATTTATTTTTTCCATATGGGAAAGGGCATTTAACTATATGGGAGAAATAAGGAGAAACTGAAAACCGGGGTGGGAAATGAGAAATTTCTACATGGTATCAGAGGTTGAGTGCTGAAGGGCAGTTTGAGACAGCAAAAGGAAAAATTACAGCCGCTGATTTTTCACTCAAAAAATTCCAGCAAGCTGATTTTTTCATAAACAGCAGTTTTACCTTTACTGCAGCAGTGCTATTTTTCAGATTTAGGACAACAGGATGTCATTGGGATTGAGGGTGGAGGATAGACTGGATGGGCATACAAATTACAGTGTTTGGAAGGAGAGAATGCAGAATATCTTTGAGTAGGCAGAAGTCTGGGATATCATGGTGCATACCGCACAAAACCCTGTTGTTGTGCCTACTGATGTTACTCAGTTGGCTGAGTATAAAAAGAAGAACAATAAGGGTAAGAGGCTGATTCTAGACGGAATCAAAGACCATTGCATTCCTCATGTGAGAGGAAAGAGCAATGCCCATGAGATGTGGACAGCATTGTCCAATCTCTACCAGAGTACCAATGAGAACCGGAAGATGGTCCTGAAGGAGAAGCTGAAGAACATTAAGATGGGTAATGATAGTGCAGCTGGATATCTCACCAAGATTACTAATGTGAGAGATGAGTTGGCAGCGATTGGAGAGGCCATTCCACCCACTGAGTTGGTGCGGATTGCAGTGAATGGCCTCCCCCGTTCATGGATGAACTTTGCTGATGGGGTTTGTGCACGTGAGACCCTTCCCACATGGGAGAGGTTTTGGGATGATTGCATTCAGACAGAGATCAGGAAAGGTCAGCTTGGGGCAGCCAAGCCAGTTGAACAGGATGAGGATATAGCACTGGTGGCAGGAGGCAAGAACAACAAAGGGAAGAAGCAGGCTTCCACAAGCAGTGGTGGGGGCAAAGGCAAAGGTAAAGGTAAACAGGGGAACACACAGAAGGACTATTCCAAAGTGAAGTGTTGGAATTGTCAAAAGATGGGACACTATGCAGTTGTGTGTCCGGAGAAGAAGAAGAAGAAGGGGAAGAACCAGGACGCGGCAGCTTCAGCAGAGATTGAGGACTTTGCAGGTCGTTTTGACCGGGAGTTTGTGTTCCCTACGTGTGAGTCCTCTAGTGCGGGATCACTTGCCACACAGGTTCAGAGGGAGCATGCTTTTCCCTCAATTAGCGGAGCATCTTCAGGTATCTGGTATGTGGACAGTGGGGCTTCACGTCACATGACAGGAGTCCGTGAGTACTTCTCAGAGCTTTCAGAGAGTGGCATTGATATTGAGGTAGTACTCGGTGATGACAGAGTTGTTAGAGCAGTCGGGGTGGGGACAGTGACATTTCAGAGGGAGTCCAAACCTCCCTTGAAAGTGTTAGATGCTCTTTATGTGCCAGGGATGAGGAAGAACCTCATATCCGTCTCAGATTTGGAGGACAGAGGTTATGAGGTACTGTTCAGGGGAGGACAGGTGTCGATGTATCCCAGGGGCACTCCAGCTGATTCAGCTAGAGTGATAGGTGTACGCCATGCAAAGGTGTACAAGTTTGCATTCCAGCCCCTTTTGGCATTGAGCAGTAGTACCGACAGCAGAGCTAGCAGTTATGAGATGTGTGAGATTTGGCACCGCAGGATGGGACATATGTATCATGGAGCCTTGAGGACATTGCAGGAGATCACTACAGGTGTGCCAGGTTTCAGTACTGATCACTTTGATACTTGCAGAGGTTGTGCGATGGGCAAGTTTGCCAAATCCCCTTTTCCTAGCAGGGACAGCAGAGCGACTGGGATACTTGATTTGATTCATTCCGATGTGAGCGGTCGGATGTCTCATGTTTCCTTGAGTGGATATGAGTACTATGTTTTATTCATTGATGATCACTCCAGGAGGACCTGGATTTATTTCTTGAAGACCAAGAGTGAGGTCTTCAAGCGGTTTCAGGAGTTCAGAGCTCTTGTGGAGACACAGATAGGTCGGAAGATCAAGTCCCTGAGGTCGGACAATGGAGGAGAGTACACCCTTGGAGAGTTTGTTGACTATTGTGCGGAGGCAGGCATTAGGAGGGAGTTCACTATTCCTTACAACCCCTAGCAGAACGGGGTTGCAGAGAGGAAGAACAGATCCATCATAGGGGCTGCCAAAGCCATGTTACATGATCAGGGGTTGCCATTGTTTTTGTGGGCAGAGGCCTGCAACACAGCTGTTTACTTGCAGAACAGGAGTCCGCATCGTGCCTTGGGGCACATGACTCCGGAGGAGGCTTTTTCTGGGAAGAAGCCTGATATTGGTCATCTTCGTATCTTTGGGTGCATCACATACTCCTATATACCCAAGGAGAAGAGGACCAAACTAGAGCCCACCACAGAGAAGGGTATCTTTGCGGGCTACAGTGAGACCTCAAAGGCCTTTCGGATTTACATTCCTGCACAGAGGAGAGTTGTTGTCAGATGGGATGTGAAGTTCGAGGAGGATAGGGCCTTTAGGAGGTCATGGGAGTTAGAGTATCTGGATCAGCCAGACCCTCAGCAGCAGTTGAGTCAGTCGCAGGGATCCAGTGGGCAGGGATCAAGAGGATCAGGAGGTACATCTATGAGGATGTCAGGTCCGTCAGTGAGCAGTGGCTCACCGAGCCAGAGGAGTGGTGCTCCAGGCAGCATGCAGAGCTGTTCACAGAGCAGTTCACTAGGGAGTCCACTGATGGACAGTTCACACGGTACCTCAGCTTCTACAGGTTCAGGTGCAGGCAGGAGGACAGCAGACAGACAGTCAGGAGTTCAGGCTTCTGATGATGATGAGGAGGAGGAGTTTCATTCTCCGTTGGGAGAAGTGCACTCAGGGAAGAGGAAGCCCAAGTGGCTTCAGGACACCTTGAGAGATGCCACATCTGTTGCTGAGCCGAAGAGGCCGGTCAGAGAGAGTAGACCACCTGAGAGGTTTTGTAGCTATATGGCGATGGTTACCAGCATCCTTGACTCTGAGCCTTCTAGCTATGAGGAGGCAGCGAGCCAGCAGGTCTGGAGAAAGGCCATGCAGGAGGAGTATTCTTCTATCATGAAGAATGATGTTTGGGAGGTGGTGCCGAGGCCTGAGGGCAAATCCGTGGTTACTTCCAGATGGCTATACAAGGTAAAGCATGCTGCAGATGGCAGCATTGAGAAATTCAAAGCGAGGTTTGTGGCTAGAGGGTTCTCCCAGGTAGAGGGAGTTGATTATGAGGAGACCTTCGCTCCCGTGGCTCGATATACTTCGATCCGCTCCATTATATCGATAGCAGCAGAGATGGGTTGGAAGATCCACCAGATGGATGTGAAGACTGCATTTCTCAATGGCTTCATACAGGAGGAGGTGTACATTGAGCAGCCACAGGGCTTTGAGGTGCATGGCAAGGAGTCCCATGTGTACAGACTGAAGAAGGCCCTTTATGGCCTGAAGCAAGCTCCCAGAGCTTGGTACTCCAGGATAGATACATATTTGCAGGGGATGGGTTTCATAAAGAGTGAGGCAGATCCGAACCTTTACTTTATTGTGATTGGTGAGGAGCCTCTCATTCTGGTGCTGTATGTGGATGACTTGATCATTACAGGTGCAGAGAGACTCATAGAGCACTGCAAGAGAGATCTTGCGGCGGAGTTTGAGATGAAGGACATCGGCTTGATGCATTACTTTTTGGGCTTGGAGGTGTGGCAGGAGGAGGGGCATTTCTTCCTGGGGCAAGGGAAGTATATTGTGGACATCCTTAGCAGATTCCACATGGAGGATTGTAGACCCATGTTGACACCGATGATCACCAACTGGAAAAAGCTTCATGCTTCGGATTCCAAGTTGGTGGATCCCACATTGTACAGGCAGCTGATTGGTTCCTTGATGTATTTGGTCAATACTAGACCAGATATCTGTTTTGCAGTCAACACGATGAGTCAGTTTATGTGTGAGCCTAGGAAGGTTCACTGGGTGGCTGCAAAACACATTTTGCGGTACTTGCAGGGGACAGTGGATTATGGTCTGGACTACAGGCAGGGAGATGGAGTGAGATTGGCAGGGTACAATGATTCTGATTGGGCAGGTTGTGCTTCTGATAGGAAGAGCACTTCAGGGTGTTGTTTTGGGTTGGCTTCAGCAGTAGTGTCATGGTTCAGCCGGAAGCAGCAGTCAGTAACACTGAGTTCAGCGGAAGCAGAGTATATGGCAGCCAGTCTAGCTAGTTGTGAGGCTATCTGGCTTCGCAAGATGTTGTTTGGCTTATTTGGTCAGCCGTTGAGACCTTCAGTGATTTACTGTGATAATCAGAGTTGCATTAAACTCACGGAGAATCCAGTATTTCATGACAGGTCAAAGCATATCGGGATCGGATATCATTTCATCAGAGACTATGTTCAGAAGGGAGCTGTGAAGCTTGAGTATATTTCCACTGATGAGCAGGTTGCAGATATTCTTACCAAAACCTTACCACGGGGCAAGCATGTCTACTTCAGAAACAAGATGGGTGTGGTGAGGAACACCTTCCTCGGTAAGAGGGAGTGTTGAAATTTGGTACCGGAGGACAGGTGGTTCCCTTACGCTTTGATCTTTGGCCTAGGGAAAAGTGTCCAAAAGAATTTAATTTTTCTCCTAAAGTGATTTTATAATTTTATAAAGTTAAATCTAATTTAAAAGTGACTTTAAATGATAAAGTTACTAAGTCTAATTTTAAAGTGACTTTTATAAAGTCAATGAAAAATTAGAAAGGAAAAGTGACTTTGGAAATAAATGACTAAGTGGGTCTTTATTAAAGTGGGGTGAATTAAAAAATAGAAAGTGAGATTTAAATGAGCATTTAATCTCAGCCATTGATCTAAATCTATTTCAGCCATTGGATTTAGAGATCACCCAAAAGTCACTTGGATCACCCAAAAGTCACTTGGAGTTATATTAAAGGAGGAAAAGGATGAAAAGATCACATTCGATTCAATTCTTTCATGAGCAGATTGGGAGAAGGAGAGAAGGAGAGCAAGAGAGATTTCTGAGTAGGGAGGAGAAGGAGACAGCAGCTTGGCACACATTCCAAGGCAGCAGTTGAGCAGATTTGTACAGCTGATTCAGCACACAGTGAAAGGCAGATTTTGGCACGATTTTCGAGGAGTGGTTTGCACAAAAAATCGAGGAGCAGTTTGCTGATTTTTCTGCACACAAAATGGAGGCCGTACAACATTTATTGCTGTCCTGTTTGCTGTAATTTCCAGATTGCTGTGAGGCACGGGAAAGGAGATAAGTTGTAAATTTGCTTGCTGATTTTTTGCTGAATATTTCTCGCTGTAAAAAGCAATTTTCAGAAATAAAGAAGAGCTCTCAAACTAGTTTTCCCCAAGAGTTGTAGGGGGTTTTTCCAGGGTCACATTGACCAAAAATCTCAGTGTTCAAATGTGTTTTAATGGCTGTTTATTACTGTTGATTTTTATTTCTGCAATTTCCAGCATTCTGTAAAATTTCCAGAATTTGTGTTTTCAGCAAATTTATTTTTTCCAGCTTGTTAAATGTATGGTTATGGGAAATGGCATTTAACTATATGGGAGAAATAAGGAGAAACTGAAAACTGGGGTGGGAAATAAGAAATTTCTACATATTTTTCTCTATCAGGTGAGCCAGTTAGGCACCTAGTTGTACTCAGATAGATTGCATAATAATATAACCCTTTGAATAGCTACACCAGTTTTCCCTCATTGGGTTTTTCCGGTGACATTTGTCCAAAAACAACAATGTCACTTGTGTGCTTGTTTTCTTTCAGTTGATGATCTACAGATGTTGTGATTGTATTGTGTTATTTTGGTATTTAAATGTATTAAATAACTTGTATTAATTTAAACAAGTAGAAGAAATAAACCAGCAGAATACAGATTAATTTTCTAATGGATAAACTTAGAAAACTCAACACGAACCACCTTCCAAACCTACGTATACCCACCCCAATGGTATGCTTGACATCCTCGTCAAGAAATCTCCCTATTAACAACGCTCTCTCAGTCTGTTGTGCAGCCTCATACACTACTACACACCATCATGCACCTCCGTGCTCCTCTGCATACCACTGATCATCGTTGCATATCCCTATAAACCACTGGATGCCACGGTCCAAGACTGAGCCGGTATGCATCCACATACTGTCTATATCACCATCTCCACTAACTCACTATCACAACCCCTGATGTGTGGACCTCACCTCCTGATCCCCCCTGAGAAATCTGAGAGGCAAATCTCCCTATGTGCCAATGATGATGTAACTACATTGCTGCTCCTCGGTGACCTCTATGCCCAAAATATCCATGGGAAATCATCATCTCCATCCATGGCCTTGCCTAGTGGCCATTCAATGCCACCTCCTCTGATAAGGTCCTGCCTCAATACGTCGATCATCCTACAACCCCATGCACGACCAACATGCCAAGACAACTCACAAAGTTTGCATACTCCCCTGTCAATCCAACCTATCACTAGTACTATCCAGGACTCTGACGGGAATATGAAAGTGTGGGCACACTTAGTCACCGGATCCACCACTTCGCTAATACCATCAC
>Ga0115844_100167_pt1 | contig 16133 bp, 9 predicted proteins | sample InSIn1gowninarea_FD_83858 | JGI IMG/M metagenome (GOLD analysis project Ga0115844, IMG submission 83858) | reverse complement strand
AAAACGTCTATCTCTGGACTAGCTCTTCCTGTTAAGGTAAGGAGAAAGGTATTGGTCAGTCAGTCAAAGTCCCATGAAAGAAGAAGGCAGTCCCATAAGTCCCATTAAATCAGTATCAGTCAGTCCCAGGCCTAAGAGCTTGCCTCATTAACTGCCAAAGAAAAGATAATAAAAGAAGGAAAGGAAGAGAGGGGATAGTGCCATTCAGGGAAGGGGGCTAGATAAAGCCATTAGGGTAAATCAGGGAGGTTTAGCCTTTCAGGGAGGGCCACTCAAAGAGGGATATTCAAAGAGGGCCATTAGGGTCAGTCAGGGAGGGGAGGTGCCGGATAGAGCCATTCCCCAAACTCCAGCATTCCGAGTTCCCAGACAAGAGATGTACGCACCGCCATACGTTAGAGAGAAGTGTCCCTATCGAGTAATCATACCTGATAGAAGGAGGTAATCGATCCACTGAACGAGATAGGATTATGTTCCCCATGTGACCAACAGATTAGAGGGATTGAACCAGGTTTACAACAGACAACGAGAGAAGTACCCGTTCAATCCATACCCACCCGTTCATCATATCCGAGAGAGGAGATGGGATACCATGCGCCATACAAAACAATGGCTAGACGTACGTGTTGCTAGAGTTAGTTGACTAGGCCATACAGGCTGTCTTTGCGAGAGAAGCTCTGTTTGATAGCTCTAGTATTTGATAGAAGCTCTAGTCAGTGCTAGCTCTGGTCTTTGCTACAAGCTATAGTCAGTGCCAGTAGTCATAGCCAATCATAGCTGTCGATCATTGCTGCTGATCACATACTCAATCATTGCTTCCGATCATTTGAATCAGAGCCAGTCAAAGCAGTAGCCAACAGTCATAGTCAGTCATTGCCGATCATTGCCTGAAGGTAGGCCATTGCCAATAGCCCCAGTCATTGTAAGCCGGTCAGTGCCAGATAGCTCCAGTGGTCATTGCCATAGGGTCATCCAATAGCCGATCCTTGTAAGCCGGTCATAGCCAGGAGGTCATTGCCTAGAGATACATATCCACACATACAAGAGAGAGCTATCACATACTAAAACTGACCTCTATTGAACCATAGAACTCTATACATCGAACTATACCCTCGATATCGACAAAACCATAGACCTCGAACTCTATGGAACCATAAACATCGAACCTTTCCCAAGAACTCGACCTCGATCTCTCTCCCTTGGCGGAGGTTTTCTACTTTTTCGCTACTATATTTGCCATTCAATTTACTTATTGGGTGGGGGGGGTGGCGGAGGTTTGGAATATTGAGCAACGCAAGTCATTCATGCATAATTACATATATAATGATATTGATTTATGATATCTCTAGTTACCAATTCTAGTTACCAATTCTAGTTATTTCATCCTGAAATTCTACATCTCATTGAAAACTACTGCAACATATATAATCTATTTGTATATTTCATTAGGATGCGTAAGCAGGCTCGACCATAAGGCCCGTTAGGGGCTCGGCCGAGGTTACGAGGTCGAGGGAGAGGACCTTGTAGCTAGCTTCTCTTGCTCCCCACGCCTTTCACTCATGCCTTTCACTATCGCTGGATTCAATGGCGGGGTGGCTGGATGGAGCATTAGACAAGGACAGAATTTGAGTAGCGTGCTCCTGCCGGGATACATTATGGGATGGGATCCCGAGAGGCTGGCCTTTCCCTTTTACAGAGATCGTGGCGTGGAAGAACTGCCGGATGGATTGGGAATTATGGTACATCAGAGAACCTCGTTGGATTATGGGATGGGATGGACAGGCTTCAGACATATTATGCCCAGGACAGCCAGCACTTATCACTTTGCCAAAACCTTTAGCAGGCACGGAGTAGAACTGCTCGATTATATATAGCCAGAATAACTTATGAAACACAACTGGATGGTCGAATAGCGCCCAGGACTTTTGTAGCTTCCCTTGCTCCCCATGATCGTGGATGGCACGGATTCTCATTCCCCATCTACTTTGCCCCGTTGGACAGCTCTGTTGGGTTGGTGGATCATCCAGATTGGACCCTATTCTTTTAGTACTGCCTTAACTTATGAGATTAGTTTCTACTATGAACCCTTTACTATGCTGCTGCTTTACTCTTACAACCTATACACCTTCAGACCTAGGCATGTTAGCCCTACACCACTTCTTGAATTCATCTTAGTAGCGAGGTACAACTATGGAACCCCCCGCATGGGAGGAATGGCATGGCATGAGACTATCTTCTTACCTTTCTACCTTCTTCTCCGTTTCCCGATTCTCCGTGTCTTACTGTAACAGAATCATTATCACAATAACCCACTGCTGCTGGAGAAGCTACAGCCAGGTCCTTCATAACAGAGCAGCAGTCTTTATTAGGGTGCTTATGATATGAGGGTAGAAGCTTAAAAGAATAAGTCCTCTTGGTTGGTCTATTACCCCTGACTGGTGCTCCGCCTTCAGAACCTTCATAAGCGGTATATGATTTGCCCAACAGTGTGAGTGATCGGTCTGGGTGAGCTATTTATGGATGGACCTTGGCCGGAGCAGGAGCCTTACCCATGCCCTACACTGGATCTCCTTCAACTGAATAAACTAGGTAAACTCCATCAACTGATACTGGAACATAAGCAACTTACTCGTATGCTATCTCTGCTCCCATTGCTACCTATACCATGTATATTTCTAAAAAGAACTCCCTGCTACAAGTGGATAGGGGGCTATATTAGAGTGCAAAGGTTACAATCCTTAGCCACGCACTTAGAAACCTGTTGAATTTCATATAAGAGCTACCCGCGCTCACTTTTGTTTATGCACCCCCCTGGACATAGAGATCCTAACGCGCTTAGTTAATCACATGGTGCGCTATCCTATCGTGCTTTTCTTTATGCCATTGCCTTGACTTTTGGCTATTGAACATGAAGAGATGCTACGTGCTTTGGATCCATATCTGGGCTAGGTGGTAGTAGGGAATGCGGGTGATACCTTTGCTCCAGCTACCTTAGCTACTGGGTCTCTATCTCGAAAGTCAAAAGCATAAGAACCGACTACTGAACTAACTGCATAACCATTTCAAGGGGCCTCTCTAGCGGGTAGTGTTGCTCAGTCACCTGCTTAATCAACTACTGAAACTATTGGGGGTGAAAAACCTATGGCCGACAGAATCGTATTGTGCAGAAGATGGCTTGATAGCAAGTGGTGGCCTCATGTGACTTCGTGAACCGACCTATCTGCAACGCCTAGACCTTGGGAGAAAAAGGTGATTTGGTTCGGCCCGAGCAGCCTATGAGGGATGTGTTGAGCCGAACGTCTTTCTCGTCACGTGCAATCCTCGTAAATAATAGAACACAAATGCGTATTTCTCTGCTTAATCGATGGGGAGAGTTCCTGCACAATGGATCCTTTTGGAGGGTCCGAACAGATCCGCATCAAATAGGGGAGGTGGTTCGGTTGGCGAGCTTGGGCTTATTAGCTGGCCAGGGAGTGGTCCATTGGAGAAACAGAAGAACAGCGACCACCTGGATAATGCGGTATATGGATCTCGACAGGAACGCACGAAAGAATAGGTCGTCCCGAATCCACCTTACTCGGAGAATCAGAGTGCATAGCAGACCGGGGATCCTTTCTACTGAGGTGAAGGTCGAATCGAAGGCGGAGTTGGAAGGGCGAAAAGACTAGCTTGTGCCCAATAAGCGGACAGGTTATCACACGCTAAAAGGGGGGGCATTCTAACCCGAAGGAAGGAACGGAGATCGATGGTTGTTTGTTGTCGTGGACTAGGTTGACAATGTGATGAGATTGCTGCTTTGCTGCTCGTTGCTGCGTATCTGGCTGGTGCATTTGGTAAGGCGTTAGGTGGGTCGCTCCTGCTATGATTGGTAGATCGGATCGACATTGATGGCTGTGTGATTGGTTCTGAGCGTGTAGGTCTGGGCTCGGTGAAGGTGGCATGTGACTTGGGTTAAGCTTGCTAAGATGTGGCATGTTGTGGAGCGTTTAGGGACCGTGTGATGAGGCGAGATTACACCACCTTGATGAGCTGAGATTGCGCCTTCCATTGTTGCAAGGAAAGATAGCGTTCCATAGTTGGAAGGACAGCGTTCCATGCCTCCCTTACATTTCAAGCATTCTACGGATGACCGGCCTGTACTCGACGTAGGTTCCATCAGAGTGGATCCGCCCCTTCTAAACAAGGAGACAACAAGGTCTAAAGTTGAACCTATTTGTCTAGCCAGCAATCGGGAGCTCGACTAGATGGGCACCTTTCCTATGAAATGCATAATGACATATATAATGAATGAATGCATAATGACATATGCCCATATTGGCATTGTCTGCTAAAGCGTAATGACGTATCTCATTCATGAATGGATTCGATACCGTAATTACATATATAATGAATGACGGAATTACCTATCTAATTCATTAGTCGATCATGAGGACCGGCAGCTAGTTACTTATTTGAGAGCCCAATAAGTAAAATGAAAGCACACTCGACTGTCAAGGATGCGCAAGCAGGCTCGACTGTTTTGGTTACTTATTTGAGAGGGGCAATAAGTAAACCCTAACCTTATCAGTCGAGCACCTAAAGGTGATGGCGGCCTTAACAGTCGAGCATGCTAACGCATCCTTATGGTCGAGCCCCGTTGCCGGTTAGGGTTTACTTATTGGGTGGGGGGCGGTGGTCGAGCAATTTCATTCCTCTGTTCCCTTCGATTGTGATATGATCTTTTATAATACGATACACTCTTGTTTCGATGATGCATCTTGTTGATAAGGAGAGTCTAGATGTATGGTTGGTTCATGTTGAGCGAGATATAAATGATATGATTCCCTAGAGTACGATGCAGAGTAGCAAGATAGATGATATATATGTTGAGAGTTGGGTTCTCTCTTGTTGTTCTTAGTTGTTGTATTCCTGAATTCCCCTGAGTTGTGGTGATAAAGAGTTTCTTAGTTGGTTGTAGTGATACAAGGTAAGCTATATTTCTGTGTTTATGGTTAATGTTGATCTTTGTTCTTATCCCTCTGAAGAGCTAGGAATTCTTTATAGTACGATGCACGGTCTGATTTCAGTGATGCATGGTTTCTCGAGTGATAGTTGGGTGGTGGCGTGATTCCGAAGTAACGAGGTTAAGAATTGTTGTGTTGGTCGGTTGTGGAATGCATGGTCTATAGAGATGAGTGAGTGGATCGGTGAGTTCAGCTTGATTGGTTCTGAACTGTGATAAGACAATGCATGGTTGTGTTGCTGTGATGATAGGGACCTGGTGAATCCGGGTGACGACGAGGTAACCCCGAGCTGTAGCAAGGGAAGTCTCTGTTGGTAGTTGATTGGGATTCTTTCCCCTGATAGAGAGATACCAATTGCTTATAATACAATGCATGGTGATAGTTTCAATGTGGATAGTTGATATTGTATGCGTAGGTAGGTAAGTTATGTCTGGTAAGTCTGGTTGATGGTTTCATAGTTTCTTAGATCTAGTGATACATGTGATCCGAGAGTAGATTCATATGATGGTAGCATATGGGGTAGTAAGTAGTTCATAGGGTGCATGGTATAATAGATGTTCCTGTGCTTTCTGGTAGTTGATTCAAGTGGATCCTCCTATTGACAGTCTAACCCACAAATAATATATATACCTATCCTAAAGATAAGAATTAATATCTCTCTATGGAAGCCAAGATAATCTATAAGCTACTATGGAAGTTTCTGGTTGTGTCTCTCCGTCCTCCCGGCATTTCCCCCTTCGGGTCGGTATAGCCGTATATCGTCGATGGAGTCCTACTAGTAATAACTAGAATATAACGCCATCACTTCCGTATAGCTTAGGCGTATGAGTTCTTCGCTTCAAAAAGTTATGTTCATCCCAAGATATCAATAGATACACATGAGAGTTCACATTATCTATGTAACACCCTTGTTATTTTCATTATGTTCTGTCTTACTCTACTCTTAGGGAAATGGCTTGCCAAGGCCTACAGCCATAATATCCATCACTCGATATAGTTGGACCACCTCTTTATACCCATGCTAACCCGTATGCTCATATCACTAGCTCTCATATTCCTAACCCAGGCACATAGGAGAATGTATCTATCTAGGCCTCTTTGTCAACAACCTCCCTAGTTGTTACGACTACTATAGCATATCTCAGTCACTTTACCAAGCAAGTGGTTGCTATGCTTACATAGAACCTGGATCCTCGCCAGGTACCTACATAGCATCCTTCTGTTCTTAGCCAACCTAGCCCTTCTACCAGTCAATCTAAATCAGCAGCACCAAGCCTACGAATCCGGATACAGATTCTTACCCGCATAAACCTGGGCAAGCACCAATATTGATACATATTTTATCACCCGTATACCAGTCAATCAAGCCAAGCCGTGCATCCAGCCACCAGGGAAGAGGCGAGCATCCGGCAGACCAGCAGGCCAGCCAACAAAAGGGGGCTTTCTCCTTTGCCTTTAGCCACACAGAAAGCAACCAAAAAGGGGGAGTACCGGACCACATACCTGCCAATCACTCTTTTCTTACCGCAGATACGTCGATGCGCAAAAACCCAGACCTGCGCCGCACCAAGAACATTACCATTCACGTCTCGTATCCCGAGTAATAGCCCCTACACATAGATCATCCGATGAGTCGGCTGGAAGCTACACGACGGACGGAAACATCGAAGTCAGACAGTTAGAGAAACCCCACCTCCTTGACTGCTATTATGTACGAAACACAGAGGGACATTCCTAGGCTGTGGCGCCGCTCATAGGACCCATCTACTAAAAGGTTCCCAATCTACATTCACTATGAATTCAACGCAAAAAGAAGCTCTTTGGTACTGATCCAGTTAGTGATCTGCCGCCCGTTCGTATGGTGGAAGTAATGCCCTTTTGGAACGACTTGTTTGCTGGTTCCTCCCTCTCTGTTGCTCTCTGGTGGGTCTCTCTAAGGTGGGATGCGTTCCATGGCTGATCCTACAAGGTGCTTGCTCTGTCCTATTGATGAGTGCTGGGCTTGTTGTTCTTGTTGTAATGCTCTCTGCGGGTCTTTTCTTTTCCCTTCTTCGTTGAGCTCGTGTCGTTGGTTTGCCGTTTGAATAACCCCAAAAGTGTGGTTTTCCAGTGTCATAGTTGGAAGGTATCATGGGGGTGGCTAATATCTGAGCCCGGACACAAGATCTAAGATATTTATCTAACCCTACGAAAACCTACGATGAGCAGCTGAGCCAATGTATCTCGCTGCCGTGTAACAGACGGGCCCTTGTTGACCCCCAAGTCAAACCTAACCAGAGTGAGTTCTGTAACGTCTGAGTATAGTAGCGCGGGCGCCCTCCCTCGTTGGGGTCGGGAGCTGCTTCTGTTCGGATTGACCCTTGGTGTAACTCGTTTCTCTTTCCTTCTTCAGCGGGATCTGGTTCCTTAACCGTGTCTGTCTGTGGCGTTTGCAGTTTTCGGCATCCTTCCCTCCCTGTTTGGTCGGATTTCTGTGTATGTCATCCTGGAGCATAAAGAAGTTGAAATCCTCTCCCTTTAGTCGAGCCCCCTACCGGGTCCTCACCATCGGAATGGTGAGCCCCTCTCCTCACCATATGAATAGTGAGCCCCCTAAAGGGTCCTACCGGGTCCTCAAAAGCTTGAACTTCATCATTCATTATATATGTAATTATGCATGTAGGAAGTCAAGGTTGAAGAACCTCCGCCACGGTCAAATGGCCAATCTCGTAGGGAAAGATGTTCAAACCTCCGCGTTATTGGGTGGGGGTGAGCAAGCGAACTCTCGACAAGGGGGAGAGGGACGTAGTCGCTTGTCCGCATCGGGCAAGGTACGAAATAAGGAAGGACTAAAGGGGTTGTGCAAACTGTTCGTTCTATCCAGATTGATGGTGCAGGATCCACGAAGGACACCAACCCTCTATACTGTCAGTGAATCGCAAAGGCGAATATACCAATGACACCTGGCCTAAAGACTAATGAAGAATGAAGAGCCATTCTGGATAGTGGGGCCAGAAGGATGAAGGGATGTTCAGACATAGTGCTTGAGAGGCATATTCCAACTATGTTTCAAGGCACACTTGTAAGGGAATTACCATTGGTCTGCATGTCCTAAGGGTAAAGTCATTGAATTAAGCACCCTTCCAAGATCAGGAAAAACGAATCTGCTCCTTGTAGATGCTGCGCGTAGTGGGTTTAAATGCTGCAAGTGAAATAACAAGTACTGGTGGAGATTGCCCAATAGAGGACAGGTTGATCTCTTCCAATAGTAGAAACGTGAGAAGTCAAAGTAAGTTAGAGGTGGTTTAGGCCTACGAAACAAGGTTGACAGCGCTTGGGGTTTAACCTTTTGTTCTCCCTTATAAGCATAAAGTAAACCCAGGTCCGCACCTAAGTTCAATTGAGTGAAATGGCTAACTAATAACTAAAGTGGGAACTACATCCTGGGGTTCGGTTCAAATGTTAGGAGGCAGTTCCATAAACTGTAGTTAGAGTCGATCCTTCTTACTTGCGGTAGTCGATCGAGCCTCTCCGCTCCTAATTGCAGTGAAAGATAAGAGGAACTTTAGTTGCTCGACCACCGGGAGAGGAGGGTGCATTGTAATATAAGCAAATGAACTGATCTTCCTTGCCCCCGGAGGGACAAGCGGCTTCGCACCTTCTATGTGATCCAAGTGAGAAAATGTTCAAAGAGTGATAAAATTACAGTTCGAGTGAGGGGTATTGAGACAAGCTACTATGAAATATGTTAGGTAGTATCATTTGAGTCAGTCTTAGTTAATGATTAGTAGTCTTTGTCTTAGCAATTAATTTGTAATAGTAACAGGCTAGTCGTAATCCCCACCACTTTGGAGAGTTAGTTCTTCCATCCGACCGAGTAAGTTCCTCAACTTTCCTATTGTTAAGTTGAGCCCCTGCGTTCCTCCATGCACGCGTAAGAATGATTTGGATGTTATATCATTCCTCGACTTTATATGTGATCTCAACCAATGTAATGTGTTTCCATGCTGTATGACATACGTGATAGTTCGCTAGGCCAGCCAAGGTACTAAACATCTAACCGGCTCCGAGCTATCCCTCTTCTACAAGCTATCCCAGAAAGACCGCATAACAGGTAAGTCCGGCCAGGCAAGCTATCATGAAAAGGTAAGTCTGATGAGGCAGTGAATAGCTAGTTAGTTTTCGGGACAGTCAATGCGAGGATCAGTAATCAATGCAAGGATCATAGGTAAGTCTGGGCTGCCCATGCAAAAATAGACAGACTATCTATCAAATATATTCCACGGTTGTTCCTCATTCTTCTACCAGTGCTCCTCTTCATAGCGATATCCCGGCCGTGCAAATAATATGTATATAGTTGGTTTGTCGGTCGTAGCTAGTAATCATAGTAAGTCATCATAGTAAGATTAGGCATAGCGCTTGGGTTGAGCCCGGCAAATGAGAGTCCAAAAGGCAGTCAGCAAATAGTGAAAAGGTATGTCCGGGCGGCAAGGAAACAAAAGGTAAGCTATCATAGGGAAGCTATCGGCCAGAGACAAGCTATAAAATAGAAAGTGTTCGCTTGTAAATACGTATGTAAGATAACGCCCAACTCTAAGTGAAATGAATGATGATTGTTACAAGCATCGATCTTCTTTTCTTTCTTTCTTGATTTCTTCCATAGTTTCTCCTGCGGGCGACTAAGATTGTTTGTTCATTTCTCTGAAACCCGGCAGGGACTCGGATAGGAATACCCATGGGTCGAGGAGAAGATTGCTTCAGTAACTCCCTTCTATGCCCCCCTGCCTCGCCTCTTCGAAGAAGTGACTGCCGGTGGTGGATCTGGCTTCGAATATCCATCATCTATTATATACGTCTTAACAACTGATAGTACCGGTCGAGCCCACCTATGTGCATTCTTGATTTACCCACCTGGATACGGCTTAGTGGGGGCATGTGATCCGATATCTCCTTTATGGTACGGTGGATCGGGTGGGGAAAGGAGAAGGAAGCAGGAGAGCTTAAGGCAGAATAGAGTTCAATCGACCCAGATGGCTGCCACCATGACTCTTAGAAGCTGCTTTCGACTTCACTTCCCATTGCAATGAATCGATTGAAAGGAGAGAGACTTCAACCAAAAAGACGTATACAATAGTAGTGCGAGGGAGGAGCGGAATAAGCTGGAATGCTCTTGTCCCCTCGACCTTCAGTTAGTTGTTTGGCTTGGCCATAGGTGGGACTTTAGAAGCTTGCCGGGGGTCATGAGGCAGGTCGATCACCAGCGGTAGGATGAAGCAGCAGCAGCAGCATTGAACCCAGCCCAGAATGTTCCGGAGAAGGCGAAAGCCAAAGAACAGAAGAGCTTCCGAGCTGAAATGCTTTGCTGGCACAGTCGAGAAAGGAAGGTCCCGGAGGGGCTTGCGCTTCCTAGTGCAAGGATGATTTGTCATGTTGTTATATACGTATGCCCGGGTCGAGTGATTCATCTTGTGGTTGTTCGAGCGAGCTTACCAGGGTTCTGCCCCATTGATTCACTCTTCGCCTCTGTCAACGGATACGACTTAACGACCCTCTTCCGGTTTTGGAGCTTTCTTCCTTTCTAAACGACTTGAATTGCTCTCCCCACCGGTTACTTCGGAAACATCAACTCCAGCTCCCCTCCCTTATTGATTGTTGGGCAGCATGACCAAATGCACAATATCCAGATCCACTCTTAAGTGCCGGGACAGATGGCCTCAATTTCAATGCTGCAGAGGGGTAGATAGCTATGAGAGTGAGCAGGGAACGCGAATGCATAACCGAAGGGGATCAACAGAACTCGAAAGGTGTTCAATAATGGTTTCCGAAGCGAGGTTCCATATTCATATATTGATTTTAACAGGTTTGATTTCGAGATGGGAATCATAGTAAGGCAAGGAAGGTTCTTTATCATTTAGTCTTCTTGGCGAGAGGGATTTCTTGCTAACGGTTTTCTCCCGAAATGCCCGGATTGCACTAGTCTCAGGGACATGCCCAGAAGAGGCTGTTTTCGCACATTAATCACTAGTAGAAGAGGATGGCATTGAATCTGCTGTTCTTGTTCGAGAATCCGCAGCACATGAATATGAGTAAAAGGAACTGATTGACCAAGGTCTTATAGAAGGAGCTGCTTGAGATGGAAGTCCGCTAGTAAGAGGATTAGCTTCTAGAGTTGTGATTGCGCTTTCTAAATTGAAGAAAAGGATATTCAGTTAGTTGCCTCCGGCTGTGGGCTTTATGTGGAACCGCCCGACCCGCCATTGTCTTCTCCAAATTGAGGTTCTCTATAGTTAGGGGAATGCCTCTCTCTAAACTATCTCCCCCATAATCATTCTCGGATGGGAGAAAGGAGGAAAAGTATGTATCGCCTGGCCATCTATTCCATCCTGTAGATTCCCGAAGTTGGGCTGGCCAATGCCTACCTATTTCTTTCTCACTGCTCCAGTGCTCCTTCCTAACCGGCTTTCTCTGTAGGGGCGCACCCGGACATACGAATCGTTCTATCTATAGACGAATGGATAAAGCCGAGACCCCTCCCTTTCAACCCACCCGCCAACCGGGAGTGCATTCAAAACGATGATGGATTGATAGATAGGTCAGAGACAAGGAAAATGCTTTTCGGTGTTTTAAGTTAAGAGGCCCAACTCAATTCCTTTTATTCGTTCGGTAGATCCACTTTCTTTAAGGGAAAGATTTTGGGCAGGCTTTCTTTACTTTAGGTCAAGCTAGTCCACACACATTCTTAGCCTTCCATCCTTATTGGGTATGGATACAATCTTTTCCAACCAACCCGGCTAGCCTTCTTCATTCTTCTTTGGCTGAGACGAGGAAGAAGCATTCGTACGGTTATCGTTCGTATCAATAAAAGTATAAACGATGTCATAACAGCAAGAAGGAAAGAAAGTGCAGATGATAACTCAGCTGAAGAAAGAGCACCTTTATGGTTCCCACATCCCAGCAGGCATAGAAAGAAGTGACATCACCAATTTCTTTGGAACAATCGGCGAGTATATGCGCGGCAACAAGCCAAAATTCAGGTTTGGGTAGATCCAGTTGCGATTCCCCCTCTAGTAAGAATCTCCTACGCCAGGGCTTGGTTCAGATCCACGAGATGGCCAAGTGCATGGGCATGGCGAGCTACATGAGGTGGTGATACCAATAGGGGATAAGCAACAGCAACGGAAACGGACTTGCTTGATCCGGGCGGTACGAATGAGACTGGGATATACGACAAGAGGCTCCGATACGAAGGAGTATAAGAACTGCTTGATTGATAGGCTTAAGCCAAAGGTTTGGGGTTTGAAAACCATGTTTGGAACTAAGGGAGGGTGATAAGTACTATTCTTATTATTAGTCATAAGGGGGGCTAGCAGTCCTATTATCAGATTGAGCGAGGATGCTCCTCTTCTTGCTGTTCTGTCCCTTGGTTGCGCAGACGAAATAGCTGATGCGAGTGATTCAGCTGCTTCTGTTGATGCAATTGATTCAGTTGATTCGGCTTGCTCGGCGAATGCATTGGGCCTCTTAGAGTTCCCATGGGGATTTGCATTTGCCAGCTACCAGCTAATAAGACACTTCTTTCATTGCTGTAATTGGAGCCGCTGGTCGAGAAGCCAAGACTTGATTACTTTTGACGCCTGTCTAATCGAAATAACAACCAGTTCGTAGAGCTCACTTTCGAGGACTCCCATCCGATCGATTATAAGCCTACCTACTACACCCCCCGGAAGCGATGAAATTAGACAATGACATATATGAGAGAGAGCGACCAAGCAACGGACGACGGAGAATGTTCTGGCATCTGAGTCGAAGCCTGCATTTATCCCCTTGTATGCCCGGACCGGGGTTTTCAATAGCCCACCTCACGTAGCGAGTCTCTCCTTAACATTTCGATTTGATTCCCTTTCGATTCTTCACTCCGCTCGCCTCCGATGAAAGTCAGCGTGAACTCATAACGCTACCCGCCACTACCATATGTACAACCCTTTAGTAAGTCAGCGTTCTCTCATAACGCTACCCGCCACTATCATATGTACCTTCCACCGTCATGCCTTACCTGATGCCTGCTTTGATTCCTATTGCGCACTACGCTCGGCATCGCCCACTACCGAACTATGCTTCCATGCCCACCTGTCAAGAGTATTCTCGCCGAACTCCGCTCTTCAAGCTCGAAGTGAAGATGATCACTCAACGCTCGCCTTATCTACCATAAGTACCTTAACCCAATACTTGTGTATTTCACTCCTCACTCCGATCGCCTCAAAACCTTCACCAAATCCGCCCACCTTACAGTCGAGCGCGAGTTCTTCACTTGCTTGATAGACGAACGAGTCGAACGACCACCTACGGCACTAACGGCTACAGCTACTGATACGGAAACAACTTCCACTTCCACTGAACCACCAACTTTCATTGGAACTTGCCCAGCTGAGAAAACAACTTAACTCGTAAAAGCTGTTGACTTTGAAACCGTTAGCTTTGAGTGAGATGCTGCCCCAACCTTAGCTGATAAATGCCCAACCTACGAACAGCTGATAACACGACTTTATTATACTATTGTGAAATCCGTGGGCACGCCCTTCGAGCTTTCCCTTCGAACTTGCCCTTGACGCTTTGCCAACCACTGGCACTTTGAAACCGTAACCTCTTGTTGCTGGCTTTCTGGCAGGCTTGCCTGTTTGCGTGCTTGCCCTTCTTGCCGATAGCCCCACGCCTTTAGGCCTAGTACGCACGACTTGCCTTTTCAATCGTTATTGAGTTAGATGCCCCACCAACACGAAATAGCAGCTTCTGCTTCAGTTGATTCAGCTGCTTCAGTTGATTCCGCTGCTCCAGTTGATTCAGCTGCTTCCGTTGATGATGCAGATTCGGATTGAACTTCCACTTCCACTGTCACAGGAACAGGACCACTTGTAGTGCCTGCTTGAAAGTTAGTAAGGTCAGTCTAAGGCTAACAACGGTAGGCATTTTCCGCTCACAAATAAGGTCCGGAGGGCTTGCGCTTCTGAGGGCAAGGGGTTTTGAAACGTGTTAGTGGCGTGCTTGCTTCACTTCAAAGTTATTAGGTTTTTGACTTCTTTCGTGCTCTTCGAGCTTCACCGGGCGTAGACTTTCATGTTGATTCCCCTTCTGCCTTACCACCTTACAAATATCCTGCCGCGGGTTCAGAAGCTCCTCCTGGTCCTCGTCGCTCGGGTCAACTCCTCACGGAGCTAGCCTCACTCCTTTCTACGCTCTGGCACAGCTCCGATCTACGCTAGCCTACACTAGCCCACCCCTGTCTTAATTCCTTTCGGTAAACCACTTCTATGTATGCCAAAAACCACTTCTATTTATGCCTTTTAGACCGGGTTTCATAACGGATCTGAACTTCTAACTCCGGGTTTTTCAACTCGGATAAGCCGTAGCGTCTCCTCACCTAGCTAAGCTAGCCTTTTCACGCCCAACAACTGGAACTCTTTCTTGCCCAGCGGATAAAACTACTGGGACAGTCTCACCGACTTCCACTTTCACTGGCACAGCGGATAAAACGACTTCCACTTCCACATCCACTGGACAAACTACAACCACTGGAACAGGAACAGCTGATCCAACTTCCACATCCACTGTCCCCGCTGAGAAAACAACTAGCCCAACGACTGGAACGGGCACTTGCCCAATTTATGTTACTCCCGTTACTCCCAAACTGGAACTTGCTTTGCGGAGTTAGAATCTGAACTTCTCACTTAAAAACTACCCGGCGGAGCACTCTTTCGGAAAGGTTCAGTTTGCCGTGTCTTCTTGCGCGCGAGGTACGCTGCTTTGAGCTATTTAGTTAGATAAAGTCTCTTACACCGACTGATTACCTGCCGCGCCTTACGAAACTCGGCTTAGAAATCCTCTCTTTCACTTTCAGCTCCACCAACTGTCGACTTGCCCAGCCGTTTGCTTTTCAGCCGTTAGCTCCTCACTACGCTCTACGCTCTCCCGTCGACTATCGTCTCCACTCCTTTCGGATAATCGCCTCCTCACTACTATAATGGACCTCCCCCACCTGACGCCCACACTCATTCACTACCCTAGTTGATTTGACTCCCGACTCTGATCGATCTCTTCCTTTTCCACTAAGCGATTGCTTAGGGACCTTAGCGTACGATCTGGGCTGTTTCCCTCTCGACTCTGGATCTTAGCACCCAAAGTCTGTCTGTACGATTGATTAAGCCTGTACTCGGAGTTTCCTTGGGGTTGGTCAAGCTTTGGGCCACCCTAGCCCATTGAGTGCTCTACCTCGGGCCATATTATACGCACGCTCTACTGAAATAGATTTCGCGGAAAACCAGCTATATCCGATCTTGGTTGGCCTTTCACCCCTAGCCACAAGTCATCCCCGTATTTTGCCACATACGTGGGTTCGGTCCTCCAAGGCCTGTTGGAGCTCTCTTCAACCTGCTCATGGCTAGATCGATCGGTTTCGGGTCAAATAGTCACAACTGGGAGATTCCCTGGCTGGAAAGCGCCTACACCTAATGGCTTAAGCCGCTGTTACCATTTACTCGCTGACCCATTATGCAAAAGGTACGCCGTTAGGGTGAGCCGCGTCCAGGTCAACCCAACCCTGAGCTCTGCTCAGGTATTTGAAACAAATAGAGGGCCCCATATGACTTAGGGGTCACTCACTCATTCCGATGCCCCCCACCCAATAAGCAAACCCTAACCGGCAGGGGCTCGACTGCTAAGGCCGCCATCGTATTTCCGGTCAGATTAGACCCTGAGAATCTTACCCGCAGCTTCGCTCCTTTCCCCCGGAGGGTCAAGCAAGAAATTTCAATTTACTTATTGGGTGGGGGGGCTTATGGTCGAGCCTGCTTACGCATCCTTCGACTGATTGTTCGCATCGGATTTCTTTCTATTGCACTCCCTTTCCTAGGGTTCTTTTCACCTTTCCCTCACGGTACTTGTACGCTATCGGTCATTGAGGAATACTTGGGCTTAGAGGGTGGTCCCCCTTTCTCGCTACGAAGCGATCCTAATTCAAACACGCTGCGTTTTACTTACAGAATCGAACCATGGGACTCTCTACAGGGCTATCACCTTCTTTGGCCAGATCTTCCAACCTTTTCGTTCACAATTCGATCTCTCAAAATAGCATAATGACATATATAATATATGCATGAT
>Ga0115844_100166_pt1 | contig 16160 bp, 14 predicted proteins | sample InSIn1gowninarea_FD_83858 | JGI IMG/M metagenome (GOLD analysis project Ga0115844, IMG submission 83858) | reverse complement strand
GAAATTTATATAAAAAGAATTAATAATAAAAAAAATAAAAAAAAAAAAATAAAAAATAAATATATATATATATATATATATATATATATATATAATTAAAAAATATTTTGAAAAATCTTAATAAAAAAAAAAATTGGAAATTCATTTTTTGTGATCCATTTTTCTATAGCTAAACGCACTTAAAATGTTTATTTACAAGTGGGCTATATGAAAGTGGTAGCTGGTCAGCATTTACATTTTATGATCATTTAAAACATTTAATTTTTCTTGAAGTTTAATTGCTGGATCATTTAAAGACATTGTGCATTTGTTGAAAATCTTACATCGCTCAGGTTATTTGATGATAAATGATTGTTTTACATGAGTTTATATTTCTGCAACATTTGATAAATAATCGTTTAATCATTTATTTCACAAGGCACTGGTCTGTTAACTTAATAAAATAAATTAAGTTCTTGTTGTCTCTCGTGTCTCCCAACCCAACTAGTCCCAAGTTGGTCATTCATTATCTCATAGGTTCTAACCCCCTCAGTCGCGGGAGATAGGCTTAAACAGAGAGATCGGGGATGAGGGTGACAGCCCCCAGTCTAAGCGTTGTCGTGACAATCTGTGCGACAACATTTTTTGGCGCCATTGCCGGAATACTTTATTCTTGGTGTTTCAACGACTTTTTATCATTCATCGTTCATCTTTCTATCATTCGTTTGAGCCAGAAACACCAACATTTTTTGGCGCCATTGCCGGGGAGAGAGTTTTTCTGTCCCTGGAGTTTCAGCGACATTCATACTCTCATTTCTCATCATTCTCTCATCTTTCTCATCTCGCGTTTGAGCTGGCAGATTCAACATTTTTTGGCATCATTTGGATCTCTTTCATCACTTTATCTTTCACATACAGCAACTTCTCTTCAATTCATTTCTTGTTTGGGTGGCGACTCCATTTCTTTTATTTTTCCCAGGCAAGAAGCCTCTCTCATATCTGTTTTTTGGTTGCTTTTTGGATCTTAGAATCAGATTGATTGTTCAAGTGGTGACTCCACTTCTTTCATCTATTAATTTTCTTGAGGAGAGATCTCTTTCTATCATCCATTTGTGTTGGAAATAATACTGAGAGGGGGGGGGTGAATCAGTATTATCACATTAATAAAACTTTTTCATTTCCATAATCAGATTCATATATGCTACTTCCACAACTTCTTATGATTAAGTTAATTGATCTTCAATGAGTGCATTAGAACATTATCAACCATATTATCAGATAACAGATGCAGTAATAGAGAATAGATCATCACACATAAGGCACACACATGAACACCATGATATAAGGTGGAAACCCAATGCGGGAGAAAACCACCTGCTGCAAGTCATCTCAATCTTCTTCTTAATAAGAAAATCCTTTTACAATATTTGTACTGGTGCAGTCTTATACCAGTACGGGAGCTACAACCCCCTTTGCTCTTGTACTAGCTGATCCATTTACTAGTACGCAGGCTGCTACCTGCTACAATGCTCCAAAGATCTCCCTTAGCTTTTGTACTAGCTTAGATACTAGTACGTAGGCGCTGGCCTACAATCTTCTCTCCTCCAGGTACCACGTTTCATCAATTTTCAGACTGGATACACTGAAGCACAACACATAATCTGAAAGGCCACTTTTCATCCAATTTTCATACTGGACCCAACAACAACATTGAAGCTCATAATCAAACAACCTTCTGAATCACCCAATCACCAGATCCATACATATACAATGATATTATGAGAGTTATCAACCAGATCTAGTACATAAAGATAAGTCATTAATCATGTTGTTATCTGAACTCAATACCAGTAACCAAACATCAGTTATGCACCCAAAACCCTCCGCACCTGCGCCTTCTGTGGTGCCGTGACCACTACACCTGCGCCTTCTGTGGCGCCGTGACCACTGCACCTGTGCCGCATACCTCCGCACCTGCGCCTTCTGTGGCGCCGCGACCACCGCACCTGCGCCTTCTGTGGCGCCGCGACCACTGCACCTGTGCCTTCTGTGGCGCCGTGTACCTGAGGTTATAGGTAATTTTCAGACTTCAAGCATACCCCAGTTTATCAGATCTATAGATCTGATCTCGCACCAAGATGATCTCAACCCATCAAAAGATTCGCCTTATAGATCTAGACATTACTCACCAAGAGATCATAGTATTTCAGATCAAACTCCCATAAGATATTCAACCCAAGCATGCCGTAGCCAAATGATCTCCTTCCTCTTTTATAGCCTTAGTCCTTTCTCAATACCACGATCCAAAACCATAGTGACACAATACCATCAACTCAATACTAGGGATCAACACATCTGTCGAGATACCATGGTCCAAACCCATAGGCGCAAATACCAAGGACTAACTACCATGGACCAAAGGTAAGTTCTCCAACATATACGCGCTTTTCCTTGCATGAAAGTGTGTGAACTTTTTCTCTACATGAAATAAACTTTTCTCTACATAAAAGTGCGTGAACTTTTCTCTCCATGAAATAAACTTTTCTCTGCATAAAAGTGCGTGAACTTTTCTCTACATGAAATAAACTTTTCTCTGCATATAAGTGCATGAACTTTTCTCTACACTATAATTTATTATCTGAGATGAGTGGGTTGCCATCAAGTACAATATATGTATCATAATTCCAACATAGACTCCTCTTTAATCCTTAAAAAAACCTCATATCGTTTAAAACCAACCCTCTTTTTTGCGAAGTTATATATGGAAATTTTAATTTTAATTTTTTATTGTATTTTACAAGAGCCAAATTAAATAGAAGGCACAACTCCAAATCTAAACAGAATCCATAATTTAAACAAATGTCAAAAACAAAAACAATGCCAAGAAGAAGGAATTTACTTGGGCTTATTGTGACAAGATTCTTGGAGACACTAAGCTCCTTTGTAAAGTTTTCAAAGCGAAATGTAGTGGAGGAATTTATAGATTCAAGTACCACCATGCACAAATACCTGGCTATGGTATAGGTCTCTACAAAAATTTTGGCGAAAATGTCAAACACCAAGAAACCTTGGCCATTGATATGTTCAGTCAGCATAATCCAAAGAAAGAAAAGAAAAAAAAGGAAATAGGAACTCCTGGAGTTGACAATTTTTCTTCCACTACATTTTCATCTCCCTCTATTGAATCCTCAATGTAGGACCCAAGTTTCCCACACATGCCTCCAAGTCCAAGTCAAACTCAAGGCCAAATGAATCCTCATGCATTCAAAATTGGAGGTGGAAACATAAACACCTTTTTTTCTCCCTGCACAAAACCCAGTTCCCAACCTACCTTGGATACCACTGGTTAGAAAAAAATATCCATAGTCAGGAAAGGAAGGCCATTGCTAAATTTTTGTACTATTCTAACATACCTTTTCACTGTGCCATAAGTCCTTATTGACAAGGTATGATTGATTTAGTTGTTGTTGCAGGTCCAGGGTTCAAAGCTCCTTCATTAGAGAGCATTAGGACAAATTTGATATTAGAAAGTGTTGAAGATGCCATGCTTATGCTATCTGAGTTTCATTCATCATGGGTAGAAATAGGGTGCATGATCATGAGTGATGGATGGACAGATCAGAGGAATAGAAATTTAATAAATATCCTTGTATCTTGTCCAGTAGGTACAATGTTTCTCAAATCAGTGGATGCCTCGGACAAGGTTAAGACTACACAAATTATTTGTCAAATGATGGAGGAAGTCGTTCAAGAAGTGGGAGAAGAACATGTTGTACAAATTGTCACGGATAATGCATCTAATTATATGGTTTCTAGTTGACTTTTTGAGATTAGTCACCCCACTATTTTTTGGACTTATTGTGTTGCCCATTGTATAGATTTAATGCTTGAGGACATTGGTAAGCTTCATTGGATACATGAAGTTGTGGAGAAGGAAAAATCCATAACCAAATACCTATACAACCACATTATTTTCCTAAATACCATGAGAAAATACACTGAAGGTAAAGAAATTGTTCGACTTGTAGTGACTTGATTTGCAACAAATTTCATATCTTTGCAATTTGTAGTTGAGTAAAAGATAAATTTGAAGAGGATGTCCTTGGGACCTGAGTGCATGGCATCTAAACATTCCAAGACCCTTGAAGGAATTGAAGTTGTTGCACTTGTGTTTAATGATGGTTTCTGGAAAGATGTCGAAGAGATTATTGTTGTGATGGAGTCCCTTGTTAGAGTTTTCAGGTACTTCAAGTCTTTTAACTTTTTCATGTTTTAAATTTCATTTCAAGCTTCTTTTTATTTTCAATGTTTCATATTAATTTAAATTTGAAAGCTTTAACTTTTAGGATGGCTGATGGTGAAAATCCCACTATGGGTTACATTTATGAGGCGATGGATCTCACAAAGAAGGCCATCAAAAGAAGATATGGGGATGAGGATGAAAAGTATATGCCTCTTTGGGACATTATTGATGCACATTGGGATAAGAAATTGCATTCCCCCTTACACGTTGTTAGGTACTTCTTAAACCCATAGTATTTTTATGATAAGAGAAATTTAATGAAGTTGGGGAGGCTCACACATGAATTTCAAAGTCGTGTCTTTTCCCAACTATAGGATTATAGAGCACTACCTAAATTATTTTCCTACACTAGTGTCATTTGAGAAAGGCCTAAGGAGTTTCTAGGTATCCTTTGAGGCTTGAAGGCTTTATCAGTTCATTAAATTTATTTAAACTTTATTTTGTATGTTAAATGTTTTATTAAATTTTGTTGTCTTTTTAAGTTTCTACTATTTAGTATTTAGTACGTCTACTCGTGAACCCTTGCCACTTTCTAGGTCTTTGGTGGAAATTTTTTTGTAGTGATACGCCAGATTTGAAGAGATTTTCCATTCGAATCTTAAACCAAGCATGCAATGCTTCGGGTTGTGAGTGCAGCTGGAGCATGTTTGAGAAAATACATTCTAAGAAGCACAACTGATTGACACAAAAGTGCTTAAATGACCTTGTATTTTTCCATCACAATCTACAACTTTGCAACAAGAAAATACTAGGTGAGAGCTTGAATTTGAAGGTTTCATAATTTGATTTGGAATTTAAAGTTTAAACTTTAAATTTCAAAGTCAAACTTAAATTCACATTTCAATGTCTCATGATAATGATAGGTTTGGATCATTCACCAATAGACCTTGAAGAGATAGATTTGCAAACTACAAATGCAACAGATTGGGTCCAATTAGAGGACGCTCCTCTTTTAAGCCTACATGAATTGAAAAACTTTGAGAGTCAAGCAAGCGGAGGAGTGGGAGGAAAAGCTTCTAGTTCTCACTCTTAAGTTTCTTAGACTCTTAGTTACTGATTTTTTCTAATTAATATGCATTTGTTTGTAAACTTTTAGAAGCAGTTTCTTCTAGTTCTATGTAGTCACTAGTTAGAAGTCATGAATCAGTACTTTGGATCATGTTTGGACTCATAACATATATGAGATGCTTATTCATTCATGATATTTTGGACATATATTGATATTATGAATTGATTGGACATGGCTTTACTAAATATCAATGAAAAATGTTTTTTTTTTTAATTCAATATATGTGTATATTTTTATTTATTGAATTCACTGAATTTTTCCCAATTTCTTCTTGATTTATTCCCCCCCCTAACCTTATTAAAACTATTAGCTCTTTTGCCTCGCCAATTTATTGTCTAGTCCAAGTCTGGTAACATTGGTTACAAGTTTCATTCTTTGCTTATGAGTGCTATGGTGTGCTAAAGAGTGCCAATGCATGCTGAGGAGTGTTAAGAGACAACACAAGGGAGAACTAGGTCAAAATGCATGGAAGTGAATGAATATGAGGGTGTGTTGGGGAGTGTTAATTAGTGCTAGTTCTCATGCCAAGGAGGGAGTGACAAGGTATGTTAAGAACAGGCAAGGCATGCCAGGGAATATCGGGGAATGTCAAGAAGTGCTAGAGTGTGCTAGGTAGTTCTGGGGTGTGCTAACAGGTGCTAAATAGTTCCAAGGCATTCTAGGTGCTAAAACATGCTAGGATGTGTAGGGTGCCAGAGTATGCCAATATGTGTCAAGGAATTTCAAGGAAAAAAAAGGAATAACCAAGCTAAAATGAAAGGAAATGAACACATAAGAGGGTTAATAAGTCAGGACTTTATCTTTTTCAAAAGGGGCATGCTAGGCACACTAATAATATGTTCCAATACATGCCAAGTGCCAATGTGTGCCAAGTGCTAATTTTTGTCAATGCAATATTATGCGAAGGAGTTCCAGGGCATGCTAGGGACTACATGGAATACCAACACATGATAGGGGAGTGCTATGTTATGCTATGGCATGCCAATATGTGCTTTCGTGTTCTACTCATGGAAATATTTTCTAGGTATAAAGTTGTTCCAGGTACAAAGATGTTCCAAGACATGCGAGGTGCCAAGGAATGTTAGTGTATTATTAAGGTGTGCCATGAGTGTTGAGAAGTGCTATGTCTCTCTCATTAATAGAATTGACAGAGATCGATTATGTATGAAATAATATATTTCCTACACACATTAGTGGAACTTTATTTAAAGGAAATTTTCTAGATAATAAACCTAATAGAGATGAATCATGTGTCGAATCATAGGAAGACTATATTCTTATGACTTGAGGGAAATGATACACACTAATTAATTCTTACAAAAATTGACTAGATATTATAACCACTATGACCTTGGACACATAATGAAAAAGACTCCACAACAATGGTCTTAAATCATTATATTTTGACAAAAAATACAATAACAGGTACATAGCGTCATCAAAAACTCATTGGAATGATCAATGATGACAAACATTTTTTGACCGTCACCAAAAGTAACCAAAAAGAGCATTGGTGAGGGTCAATAAAATATCGTCACTCGAATTGTCACCAAAGAGAGAATTAGTGATGGGCCTTTAACGAACCTCACCAAAAGTGTCACCAAAAGGGAGAATTAGTGATGGGAAATTAACGACCCTCACCAAAAGTGTCATTCAAAGTGGCTTTGGTGACAAACCTTAAAGGACCATCATTATATACACTTACAACAATGATTTTTTAAAGACCGTCACCATATATGACAATGGTGATGGACCTTAAAGGTTTGTCACATGCATGAAGCATCATAAAAAACTCATTGGAATGATAAATGAAGACGAACATTGATTGACTGTCACCAAAAGTAACCAAAAAGATCATTGGTGATGATCAATAAAATATCGTCACTAGAAGTATCACCAAAGAGAGAATTTGTCATGGGCCTTTAACAGCCCTCACCAAAAGTATCACCAAAGAGAGAATTAGTAATGGACCTTTAATGACCCTCACCAAAAGTGTCATTGAAAATGGATTTGGTGACAAACCGTAAAGGACCATCACTATATACACTTACAACAATGTTTTTTTAACGAAGTCACCACATGCAACATTGGTGATGGAACTTAAAGGTCTATCACAAGCATGACCCTCACCAATGACCTTTTTACTTGTAGTGCTTCTTGAAAGGAAAGGCACTCATTCGACACATAGCCACGGGTCAAGTAAAGAAGATAGGGATATAGGTGAAGAATGTCTATAAGGTGGAGGTAGAGGATTATGTTGCTTTTAGCACGAAAGAAGAGATGATGCAGAGATGAGATGTTGATTAGTTGTGGCATAGGTGATTGGGTCACTTGCATATGGGGCTTTGAAGATCATTCATCATATCTCCACCAGTTTGCCAAAGGTACACTAGAGAAAGTTGATACATGCAAGGGGTGTACTTTAGGTAAATACACCAATTCTTCCTTTCACGATAGAGGCAATTGAGCAGGGGATATTCTAGACCAAGTCCATTTAGATGTGTGTGGAACATTCTTGAAATCATCCATGACCAAAAATTTTTATTATGCTATATTTGTTGATGGCTTTTATCGAAAATGTTGGATATTTTTCATGCAGAAAAAGGATTACACCTTTACAAAGTTTTGTGAGTTTAAAGCATTGGTGGAGAAAAATTCATGCAAGAAGGTTAAATATCTATAGAGTGGTAACAATTGTGAGTATGTCTCAAAAGAGTTTAAGAACTTCTATGTAGCGGAAGGGATTAAATGAGAGTTGATGACACCCCATAACCCTCAGCAGAATGGGGTTATCGAGAGGAAGAACAAAAGTATAGTAGGGACAGCAAGGGCGATGTTGCATGTTTAGGGTCTCCCATTAAACTTATGGGATGAGGCATGAAACACAATGTTTTATTTGTAGAACTGCAGCCTACATCGGATACTTGGGATGAAGACACCAAAGGAGGCTTATTCTAGTAAGAGGCCAGATGTTGGTCACTTCAAAATCTTTGGTTCATTGGAATATTTACATGTGACAAAATATGCATAAAAGAAGTTGTATCTGACAACAAAGTTAGGAATATTTGTGGGGTACACTGATACACCTCAGAACTATTAGGTGTACTTTCTGACTAGTAGGATGACAATGGTTCGTAGGGATGTCTGATTCGATGAGGAGAAGGCCATGCGAGTTTCCCCTGAGAGGGAGATTGAGCTACATGTGGTTGAGCAGATTCATTAGGGGAATTTTTAAGTCTAAAATGGGCCTCCTAAGGAAATTATAAAATAATAGTCAAAATGTTAAAAAAAGATTACATTACATCATCAAATTTTAGAGGGAAAAAAGAAAAAAACTATTTTTTCAACTTATCTCCTTATGGGTTTACTCAAATTTCAAGAAGAAAAATTGTTTGGATGAATAATTTGATTCCTCATCCAAGGAGTACCCATGTTGCATACTCTCAATGGACCCTTCTACACGAAAAATGATAAATACATGAAAAATGTGATTACAATAATGTTTTTTCATATATTTCACAATTTTCATGTAGTCGGGTCCATCAAACGTATGCAACATGGGTACTCCTTGGATGAGGAATTAATTTTTTCATCCAATAGGTACTCTTGTTTGAAATTTGAGTAAAAATTTAGGGATATAAATTGAAAAACTAGTTTTATTACATTATTATTTTTTAATCCTTTTTACTTTTTTATGCCAAAAATGGTGAATCATCCCCCATGGTTGACATCATCATATTAAATCCTATTGGTTCTTATAAAGTTTATTTTGGTTGTACATTTGTCTTAGGAGGCCCATTTTAGACCTCAAAATTGCCCTAATGTTAGCTCCTGTGATAAAGGAAAGTGTTCCCTCTGTGGACAAAGGCAACCCCTCTAGCCCTAGAGTGGGTCTAGTCACAAGAAAGACAAACAACAATCAATTCCCTTAAATAGTCATCGTTGGAGGCCTACCTCAAACCAACAGTTGATGAAGTTTCCGTTGCACTACTTGAGCTTCCATTTCTTTATCCTTAGTGAGTAATCAACCTAAAACACCACAAGAAAACAACAAAGCACATAACCGAGAACAACAATGATTTATTTACTTATAAAGTCAAGAAATCATAAGCTATCAAGTAAATTATACACAAGATATAGGAAATCATCATTGATTGTATTAAAATGAATCAAGAGAAAATCTTACAACGAAGTCTTGATGCGCAAGCCTTCTCAGAGGGTCCAGCCAGTATGTTTCTTCAAGCATTCACTCTCAAGAATGGGTCTCCCAAATAGATGATATCTCTCTCTCACTCACAAGCTCTAATGCAAGGTTAAGGAACTTCAAAACCTCTTACCAAATTATTAGCAATCCCACACTTCCCACACTCACACCAAAGCTATCACTTAGTTTTAAACCAAACTCAAAAGAACTAACAAACACTAATTCCAGCACTGAAGAACTAGCAGATCATAACAATGGTGAGTGATTTTATAGTAGAAGGAGTCTCCATGGAATGAGGGAGAGGGAGCTTATCCTCAAGGGAGGTTGCACAAGAGGTAGAACCACCATCCCTGAGGAGGAAAAGCAACCCAAATTGACCCAACAACCAGCTCTAGAAACACCTAGAAGGCCGATTGTTTGAAAAAATTCACCAAATTTGGGTTGTCGCAAGTCATGAACTAAGGATCAATGATGAAATCAAAAGGAGGCAATGCGTTTAGATGAATCGTCGTGGTAAATAGCTGGGAGCTTCATGCCAAGCCCTAAAATGGCACCATCACAGGAAACATGTGTACACCTATGACAATGTCGTGACGAGACTGTTCATGACAAGGGATCGTCACACCTTTTAATGTCTTAGTAGCGACGATGCAGAAACTTAGGAAAAATGGTCAGTTCTTCAGCATCAAAGAGAATTGTTTAATCTTTTTGCATAAGTGGGAAGATATGGACATGTGTATTTGATACATGACACAGCAGAGGGATTGAGATGAGGACAAGGAAAAATTACTGTGTAACAGATGCCCCCTAAAGCATGAAGCTCGAGAGAGTGGGAGGGGTGAAATGCTTTACAAAACCATGACCAAACTGGAACACCACCTTGAAGAACCTATAGGCACAAGTACAACTGATATCTCTGATAGTGAAAGGCATGTAGTCTAGGCACGGGTGCAATCATCTAAAAGACATATGAAACTTAGTCTATGGTATGGATGCAACCACCTAGTTGATAAGATCATATATAATGATAAAGGTATGGTCGCAACCATCCATGAAGACTTGGGTATGTTCACAACCATCCAATCAAAGAGTCATTCATATCAAACCAATCCATGCAGATCGAACATATGTGATCTTTATCTGGGGTATTGAAAACTAAATCAATCATAGTACAAATTCTAGCATGCAAACAAATGTGTTGAAGTTGAGCATGATAGAAAGTCACTTGATTACGAATCAATAATGAAAACTGTTAACAAGCACGAGAGAAACTACCAATAATGACAATGGATCTCAAGGTACTGCCAGTACAATCCACTAAGTGTGAAAAATGGGTTGAAGTCGAACACTCGTGGAATCACCCAATCGAAGACCAATGATGAAAGTCTATCATTAGGCATGAATAACTTGCCATTGAGGCAAATCTATCTCTTCAAGGTCTATTGGTGAATGATCCAAACCTATCATTATCATGAGACATTGAAATGTGAATTTAAGTTTGACTTTGAAATTTAAAGTTTAAACTTTAAATTCCAAATCAAATTATGAAACCTTCAAATTCAAGCTCTCACCTAGTATTTTCTTGTTGCAAAGTTGTAGATTGTGATGGAAAAATACAAGGTCATTTAAGCACTTTTGTGTCAATCAGTTGTGCTTCTTAGAATGTATTTTCTCAAACATGCTCCAGCTGCACTCACAACCCGAAGCATTGCATGCTTGGTTTAAGATTCGAATGGAAAATCTCTTCAAATCTGGCGTATCACTACAAAAAAATTTCCACCAAAGACCTAGAAAGTGGCAAGGGTTCACGAGTAGACGTACTAAATACTAAATAGTAGAAACTTAAAAAGACAACAAAATTTAATAAAACATTTAACATACAAAATAAAGTTTAAATAAATTTAATGAACTGATAAAGCCTTCAAGCCTCAAAGGATACCTAGAAACTCCTTAGGCCTTTCTCAAATGACACTAGTGTAGGAAAATAATTTAGGTAGTGCTCTATAATCCTATAGTTGGGAAAAGACACGACTTTGAAATTCATGTGTGAGCCTCCCCAACTTCATTAAATTTCTCTTATCATAAAAATACTATGGGTTTAAGAAGTACCTAACAACGTGTAAGGGGGAATGCAATTTCTTATCCCAATGTGCATCAATAATGTCCCAAAGAGGCATATACTTTTCATCCTCATCCCCATATCTTCTTTTGATGGCCTTCTTTGTGAGATCCATCGCCTCATAAATGTAACCCATAGTGGGATTTTCACCATCAGCCATCCTAAAAGTTAAAGCTTTCAAATTTAAATTAATATGAAACATTGAAAATAAAAAGAAGCTTGAAATGAAATTTAAAACATGAAAAAGTTAAAAGACTTGAAGTACCTGAAAACTCTAACAAGGGACTCCATCACAACAATAATCTCTTCGACATCTTTCCAGAAACCATCATTAAACACAAGTGCAACAACTTCAATTCCTTCAAGGGTCTTGGAATGTTTAGATGCCATGCACTCAGGTCCCAAGGACATCCTCTTCAAATTTATCTTTTACTCAACTACAAATTGCAAAGATATGAAATTTGTTGCAAATCAAGTCACTACAAGTCGAACAATTTCTTTACCTTCAGTGTATTTTCTCATGGTATTTAGGAAAATAATGTGGTTGTATAGGTATTTGGTTATGGATTTTTCCTTCTCCACAACTTCATGTATCCAATGAAGCTTACCAATGTCCTCAAGCATTAAATCTATACAATGGGCAACACAATAAGTCCAAAAAATAGTGGGGTGACTAATCTCAAAAAGTCAACTAGAAACCATATAATTAGATGCATTATCCGTGACAATTTGTACAACATGTTCTTCTCCCACTTCTTGAACGACTTCCTCCATCATTTGACAAATAATTTGTGTAGTCTTAACCTTGTCCGAGGCATCCACTGATTTGAGAAACATTGTACCTACTGGACAAGATACAAGGATATTTATTAAATTTCTATTCCTCTGATCTGTCCATCCATCACTCATGATCATGCACCCTATTTCTACCCATGATGAATGAAACTCAGATAGCATAAGCATGGCATCTTCAACACTTTCTAATATCAAATTTGTCCTAATGCTCTCTAATGAAGGAGCTTTGAACCCTGGACCTGCAACAACAACTAAATCAATCATACCTTGTCAATAAGGACTTATGGCACAGTGAAAAGGTATGTTAGAATAGTACAAAAATTTAGCAATGGCCTTCCTTTCCTGACTATGGATATTTTTTTCTAACCAGTGGTATCCAAGGTAGGTTGGGAACTGGGTTTTGTGCAGGGAGAAAAAAAGGTGTTTATGTTTCCACCTCCAATTTTGAATGCATGAGGATTCATTTGGCCTTGAGTTTGACTTGGACTTGGAGGCATGTGTGGGAAACTTGGGTCCTACATTGAGGATTCAATAGAGGGAGATGAAAATGTAGTGGAAGAAAAATTGTCAACTCCAGGAGTTCCTATTTCCTTTTTTTTCTTTTCTTTCTTTGGATTATGCTGACTGAACATATCAATGGCCAAGGTTTCTTGGTGTTTGACATTTTCGCCAAAATTTTTGTAGAGACCTATACCATAGCCAGGTATTTGTGCATGGTGGTACTTGAATCTATAAATTCCTCCACTACATTTCGCTTTGAAAACTTTACAAAGGAGCTTAGTGTCTCCAAGAATCTTGTCACAATAAGCCCAAGTAAATTCCTTCTTCTTGGCATTGTTTTTGTTTTTGACATTTGTTTAAATTATGGATTCTGTTTAGATTTGGAGTTGTGCCTTCTATTTAATTTGGCTCTTGTAAAATACAATAAAAAATTAAAATTAAAATTTCCATATATAACTTCGCAAAAAAGAGGGTTGGTTTTAAACGATATGAGGTTTTTTTAAGGATTAAAGAGGAGTCTATGTTGGAATTATGATACATATATTGTACTTGATGGCAACCCACTCATCTCAGATAATAAATTATAGTGTAGAGAAAAGTTCATGCACTTATATGCAGAGAAAAGTTTATTTCATGTAGAGAAAAGTTCACGCACTTTTATGCAGAGAAAAGTTTATTTCATGGAGAGAAAAGTTCACGCACTTTTATGTAGAGAAAAGTTTATTTCATGTAGAGAAAAAGTTCACACACTTTCATGCAAGGAAAAGCGCGTATATGTTGGAGAACTTACCTTTGGTCCATGGTAGTTAGTCCTTGGTATTTGCGCCTATGGGTTTGGACCATGGTATCTCGACAGATGTGTTGATCCCTAGTATTGAGTTGATGGTATTGTGTCACTATGGTTTTGGATCGTGGTATTGAGAAAGGACTAAGGCTATAAAAGAGGAAGGAGATCATTTGGCTACGGCATGCTTGGGTTGAATATCTTATGGGAGTTTGATCTGAAATACTATGATCTCTTGGTGAGTAATGTCTAGATCTATAAGGCGAATCTTTTGATGGGTTGAGATCATCTTGGTGCGAGATCAGATCTATAGATCTGATAAACTGGGGTATGCTTGAAGTCTGAAAATTACCTATAACCTCAGGTACACGGCGCCACAGAAGGCACAGGTGCAGTGGTCGCGGCGCCACAGAAGGCGCAGGTGCGGTGGTCGCGGCGCCACAGAAGGCGCAGGTGCGGAGGTATGCGGCACAGGTGCAGTGGTCACGGCGCCACAGAAGGCGCAGGTGTAGTGGTCACGGCACCACAGAAGGCGCAGGTGCGGAGGGTTTTGGGTGCATAACTGATGTTTGGTTACTGGTATTGAGTTCAGATAACAACATGATTAATGACTTATCTTTATGTACTAGATCTGGTTGATAACTCTCATAATATCATTGTATATGTATGGATCTGGTGATTGGGTGATTCAGAAGGTTGTTTGATTATGAGCTTCAATGTTGTTGTTGGGTCCAGTATGAAAATTGGATGAAAAGTGGCCTTTCAGATTATGTGTTGTGCTTCAGTGTATCCAGTCTGAAAATTGATGAAACGTGGTACCTGGAGGAGAGAAGATTGTAGGCCAGCGCCTACGTACTAGTATCTAAGCTAGTACAAAAGCTAAGGGAGATCTTTGGAGCATTGTAGCAGGTAGCAGCCTGCGTACTAGTAAATGGATCAGCTAGTACAAGAGCAAAGGGGGTTGTAGCTCCCGTACTGGTATAAGACTGCACCAGTACAAATATTGTAAAAGGATTTTCTTATTAAGAAGAAGATTGAGATGACTTGCAGCAGGTGGTTTTCTCCCGCATTGGGTTTCCACCTTATATCATGGTGTTCATGTGTGTGCCTTATGTGTGATGATCTATTCTCTATTACTGCATCTGTTATCTGATAATATGGTTGATAATGTTCTAATGCACTCATTGAAGATCAATTAACTTAATCATAAGAAGTTGTGGAAGTAGCATATATGAATCTGATTATGGAAATGAAAAAGTTTTATTAATGTGATAATACTGATTCACCCCCCCCCTCTCAGTATTATTTCCAACACAAATGGATGATAGAAAGAGATCTCTCCTCAAGAAAATTAATAGATGAAAGAAGTGGAGTCACCACTTGAACAATCAATCTGATTCTAAGATCCAAAAAGCAACCAAAAAACAGATATGAGAGAGGCTTCTTGCCTGGGAAAAATAAAAGAAATGGAGTCGCCACCCAAACAAGAAATGAATTGAAGAGAAGTTGCTGTATGTGAAAGATAAAGTGATGAAAGAGATCCAAATGATGCCAAAAAATGTTGAATCTGCCAGCTCAAACGCGAGATGAGAAAGATGAGAGAATGATGAGAAATGAGAGTATGAATGTCGCTGAAACTCCAGGGACAGAAAAACTCTCTCCCCGGCAATGGCGCCAAAAAATGTTGGTGTTTCTGGCTCAAACGAATGATAGAAAGATGAACGATGAATGATAAAAAGTCGTTGAAACACCAAGAATAAAGTATTCCGGCAATGGCGCCAAAAAATGTTGTCGCACAGATTGTCACGACAACGCTTAGACTGGGGGCTGTCACCCTCATCCCCGATCTCTCTGTTTAAGCCTATCTCCCGCGACTGAGGGGGTTAGAACCTATGAGATAATGAATGACCAACTTGGGACTAGTTGGGTTGGGAGACACGAGAGACAACAAGAACTTAATTTATTTTATTAAGTTAACAGACCAGTGCCTTGTGAAATAAATGATTAAACGATTATTTATCAAATGTTGCAGAAATATAAACTCATGTAAAACAATCATTTATCATCAAATAACCTGAGCGATGTAAGATTTTCAACAAATGCACAATGTCTTTAAATGATCCAGCAATTAAACTTCAAGAAAAATTAAATGTTTTAAATGATCATAAAATGTAAATGCTGACCAGCTACCACTTTCATATAGCCCACTTGTAAATAAACATTTTAAGTGCGTTTAGCTATAGAAAAATGGATCACAAAAAATGAATTTCCAATTTTTTTTTTTATTAAGATTTTTCAAAATATTTTTTAATTATATATATATATATATATATATATATATATATATTTATTTTTTATTTTTTTTTTTTTATTTTTTTTATTATTAATTCTTTTTATATAAATTTC
>Ga0115844_100165_pt1 | contig 16197 bp, 17 predicted proteins | sample InSIn1gowninarea_FD_83858 | JGI IMG/M metagenome (GOLD analysis project Ga0115844, IMG submission 83858) | reverse complement strand
GTTACTTTTGCATACAAAATGATGCCTTTTGGACTTAAAAATGTTGGAGCTAATTTTTTGTGGGCCATGTCCTACACTTTCTATGATATTATACGTATCATCGAAGCTTATTTGGATGACCTAGATGCTTATTCTCGAAAGAGAATCGATCATCCTCATCATCTTTGATTAGGTTTTGAGAGATGTCATTTTTATAAAATTTGGTTGATCATCCTCATCATTTTCATTGTCACATGCAGTCGATTATTGGGATTCATAGTATCTATTGAAGGGATTCATGTATATCCTTTAAAGTGTGAAGAAATACTTCAATTTCCTCTCCCATCTACCATTCGTCAACTTCAAAGTCTCCAAGGAAAAGCCAATTTATTGAGGATATTTATCGTCAATTATGTTGAGATTACAAAGGGATTTATGAGATTGTTGAAGCAAGGAGTTCCATTTCTATGGGACAATTTCACTCAGCACTCATTTGATGCTTTGAAAGAAGCATTGAACTTTGCTCCTTTATTGAGTTCACCCAATTATAGTAGGGATTTCCTCTTATATCTCTCTTTGGCAGAATCAACCATCAATATGGTTCTAGTTCAACAAGACAATGCTCTCTATGAACACGTGATTTATTATCTGATCCAAGGCCCTGTAGGTCCTAAATTATGATATTCTCCTATAGAGAAATTAGCTTTTGCAGCAGTTCATGCTATCCAATGACTTAGGTACTATATTCTACTTAGAAAACCTTTTTTCCTAGTGCTAGTCAAACCATTTCAGTTTGTTCTCAGTACGTGAGTGATTGGGGCATATGTAATAGATGGATTATTATCTTGCAAGATTCGATCTCAATTTCCTATAAGACAAATCTAAGAAATCGTTAGTATTTGTAGAATTAATCTCAGAGTTGCCTTGTGAAGAAGAAATAGTTTATGATGAACCGTTCCCTAATGAACATATTTTCCTTATTTCTTCACAAGATCCTTGGTATGGATATATTATAATATATATTCATACTTTTAAGTTTCCTCTCACTTTTTCAAATGATGAGCGAAGAAAATTGCATCACTTAACAAAAATTTGTGTTATTATCGGTGACACTTTATATCATTGCAGGGTTGATTCAATCCTTAGATGCTACTTAACCTTAGAAGAAGTTGAGTCAGTGCTGAATGATTTCCATAGTGGAGCTTGTGGTGGTCATCTATCTAGGCTTTCCACAACCCAAAAAATATTGTGTGTAGGGTATTGTTGGCCTTTGATTTTCAAAGATTGTGTTGAAGTGGTCAAAAAGTTCCATCCTTGTCAGGTTTATACTTAGAAAATGCATTCTCATATAGCTCTGTATTACCATCGATCCGTTCACAAAGTGGGGCATCGATTTTACAATTTGTAACTCGCCTTCGACAAAGGGTCATAAGTATATTATTGTAGTAGTGGACTACTTTACTAAGTGGTTCGAAGCTATGCCCACTATTGTGAATGATGGTGAAATAGAAGCCCTATTTCTTTTCAATCAAGTCATTTCTTGCTTCAGTATTCCAAAGGAGATTATCACTAACCATGGTAGTCATTTCCAGAACAAGATGATGGATTAATTGGCTCTCAAGTCCGGTTTCTGGTAGGAGCATTCGTCTCCTTGCTATCCTCAGGCCAATGGTCAAGTGGAAGCCATGAATAAATCTCTGAGACTTATCCTGCAAAGGACAATTAATAAGGCTCAATCCAATTGGCATATCATGTTATATCCCATGCTTTGTGCATACCGGATGTCGGTTAAGACCAGTACGGGTTTCACTCCTTTTCAACTAGTTTAGGGTTTGGAATCGATATTCCCTATGGAATGCGAAATTCCTTCTCTTAAATTAGTTGTATAACTTCTTCCAGACACTTGTAGTCTTGAAGAACACCTCGTACATTTGGAACATCTTGATGATAGTGTCGAGATGTTGCCACAATTAATGAAGCTCATAACAAAGAGTGAAAGTACAATATGATAAGGCTATGCATCCTAGGGTTTTCTCTGAAGGTGACCTCTTTAAATCCATGTGCTATGGTCCTTATATTGTTAAAAGGTCTTAAAAAATGGAGCTTATGAATTGGTTTATTTTGAGGGAAACGAGATGTCATAGCCCAAAAATGGGCTCTATCTTAAAAATTATTATGCCTAGGTTTCTCCCTAGAATTTGCTTGGTTATAGATATTGTATATATTTGTGCATATCTGTCTATAGCTTTCATAGTGATATCGATATTTTTAATCTGCTTTTGTGGGTATCAATGGATGATTTGGTATATCTAGGGTTCATCGATGGTGCTAGTCGACATACCCAAAATTTGGCTTCCATGGCTTGGGTGATTTACTATCCGTCCAATCAATTGTTGGTTTCAAGAGGCATATGTATCAGCCCTGCTTCAAACAATGTTGCTAAATATACTGATGTTGTTAACTTACTATCTGAAGTAATATCTCTTAATAATTATTCGTTAGTAATATACTTGGATCTACAACTGGTGGTTTCTAAGTTAAACAACATCTATCGTGTGAGAGATCCTTATTTATATTGCCAATTTCTGAGAGTGTGTTTATTACAAAGATCATTTAATTTTATCAAATTTATTCATATTCCACAATAAAAAAACTCATTTGCTGATTCCATAACTAATCAAACATTGGATTGGCATATTAATCATTCATCAAATTAAAAATAAAAAATAATCAAACATCATCTGTATATATGATCATCAGATCATGAAACCATCTATATATAGATAGAAGTTTTATGTTCAAAATATTATACGAAATCGAGACAAAATGTCTTACAAAATTGGGGCTTAAGCCTAATCATGCCTATCAAAATCTGGACATCTCTAATCTATATCTATGAGTCCAACCCCGTATGTGCATCTTGGAAGAAGATGATGGCATTTTCCACCTATCGGAAGAGCCACACCTAATCTTGTGGTACTCCTACCATGCGTCTCTACATAGCCTCTGGTAGATCCTCTATCGCTGCCATATGTACCTAGTGAGTCAACCTCTTCAAGTTCATTTGTATAGTATGGAGGAGTCTCTCAGTATCAACTGTGACAATCTCTGTGTCTCTTCCATGATGCCTATGCCTGGGCAGACCCTCAGGTATTACCAATCCCACGTTTGTGTCATGATCAAATAATTTTGTAAGAATTTTTGTCTCATAAAAAAGAATTTCAATTCATAAATTTTGAAATCTAAAAAAATTCAAATAACTTTAAAAATTTTAAAATAATTTTACCTATGGCACCCCATGCATGTTCGGCGGAAGCACTAGATCTGGATCCACTATGAAGACCATGCTTACACATGGGTAGTCTTCGATGGAATTGACTTGTTGTTCCAACCAAAGGAAAAAATTTCCATCGAAACTTGTTCTAGGGACCTGACCACCCCAGAGTCTCTTCATAAAATCAACCCATCTACCTATACATGGATCTCTCGGGCTACTAATGTTAGAGAGCTCTTTGGGTCGAAGCCCTGGTAGTCTCTTAAAGAAGAAAGTGCAAAGGATGGTACCATACCCAAAATGTTTGGTATTACTCCTTTTGATAGAAATGAGTTTCCTTTTCAGATTGACTAGGAGGGTTGTAAACCAATCAAAGGTTGTGGTGAGATAATTGATTGCTAGACTCATTGTAACATGCAATGCTTGGTGCAATGAAGTTGAACTTTCTACCCTCAAAATAGTAAAAAGGAGGCTTCTAAGGGATAGAATCTCCACATTCTTTATTGGGATTTGTGTCCCTACCTTCTCATTGTTCCCAGGGCAATATATGCAAATATAATCATCTACGTTGAGGCTACCTCAAGCCTTCCCTTGCAAGTTAACTGTCTCTCCTCTTCAGGAAAGTCCAGTGATGAAGTAGATATCTTCTACTTCAATTCACAAGGGAATTTGATCAATCATAAAATCATCCTCTTATGGATCCCAATAATTCACAAGCATCTCCAACAACCTTGTGTTGGTTTTCATATTAGGAATTTTGAAAAATTTCAATAATCCACACCCTCTCAATATTTCCATGTGATAGTCATCCTATAAATAAAGCATTTTAATCCATTAAAATTCATAATTTAAAATTTTTTACTACACACACGTAGGTTCACTTCATACACAGTCACATATAGGGCTTACTAATATGCGACTTTGATATTCCCAACCCATGTACACGCGAGAAAAAAATCTAAAAACAAGATTCCTATAGTAAAATTCTTGAAAAAATGCTTGAAATGTACATAAATTCATTGAAATATCGAATTTAAGAAATACTTGTATGTTTGATAATTGTTTGGGCTGAGAAATTAGGTGGGTTGTGGTTGTTGGAATTTTTCTCTAGAGCTCTTTCTCTCAATTGTTCAAAACACAAATGAGGTTGGTTGAGTCAAAAGGTCTATTTATAACTTTTAATTTCAAAAACTTTCAAAAACCCATTTTTACAAACTTGATGTTTTATTTTTAATTTTTTTAATAAACTTTGTCACCTTTTGGCTTTGAGTGTTGAGATAGGTTGTCTTTAAGGTTAAATTGAAGACTTTGAGATTTTTTCTACTGCTTCAATTCCATGACTACTGACCTGTCATGGCAGGTATCATGTTTTTCACTGGCATATAGGTTAGGGAAGATCACTTTTTTTGTTGCATTATGCATTCTAGCCTCCATACTACAATATGTTGCCTTAGGGTCGACCCCATATCTTATGATTCTTAAAACCATTTTCACTCGCCGTGATAGGTCCCTATAATACTAGTGATTACCCCATTATTATTATAGTTGTATCCCTTATTAATATCATTGTGCCCTTATTGTCCCCATATTTTTATTACTGTGCCCCATAGAATCCCTCTATTGTTATTTTTGGGCTTTATATTATTATTATTAGGTTGGCTGGGTTATATTGTGACTCCTTAGACTCCTATATATAGAAAGGAGGTTTTGTCATTTGAATCATCGAAGAATTACTCATTTATGTAATGTAAAGGAGGTTGCCCCCTCGAAGAAATTGAATTCTAAGGTGTTGATCTATCTTTTCTATCTTTTTCTTGAGTTGGTTTCATAACATTTGGTATCAGAGCTTTGGATTCTAGGGTTTCGCTGCTCCAAACAAGTCATCGTGGAATTTTCGCTATAACTTTTTTTTTTTTGTGATGTTTCAAAAGCTAAGGAAAAAACCCATTTGAGAAGAAATTGCACTGAATCTCTGGTCCAAATTTCAGAGCTTTTCATGCTATATTTGTGGAGATATGATCTAAGGAGGTTGGTCTTGTTGCAAACTCTTGAATTACATTCCAAATAGGTGACTTGGGGAAAATCGTCATAACTTTCTTTCTGAGCATTGGATTGAAATTTCGTAAAAAGGTACAGAAAGAGGACAGGCTATAGTTTCTTGTATATATTTTTCAGAGCCAAAAGTTAAAACAATGACTCATGGAACGCCATAAAAGTTCACTCTATTGAACTAGTCTATAATCAGGACACTGTGGGAGATTGTGCATAACTCTTTCTTGGAGAATCCAATTTGGATCAGACTAGTGGCATTGGAAAGAGGACGTAGAGGGCTACTACTAGTTACAATTTCAGAACTGAATGATCCAAAATTACAGAGATACATCAGATTCAATATCAGGCTCCTACAAAGTGAAAAAAAGTGTGTAGTTTTTTTTAAATTTTTGCATAAGCCTGGTTTGAAAAAATAGTTTGAAGGAATTCAAAGGGAATAGTAAAGCATTATTATTGGTAGTTGATGCCCCAAGGAAAAAAAATGCAAACACCTAGTAGGCAACCTGAAAGCTATAGAATGACTCATGAATAAGAGGAAGAAATGCAACATGATATATCAAAATTACGAGACCAAGTGCAACAAGTGTCACCTGCACAAAAAGGAACAAAATCTAAGATGGATGGTTTAAAGAAAGATGTAGAAGCTAAGATGGATGTTTAAAACAAAGACGTAGAAGCTAAGATGGATTGTTTTAAGAAATGTGTAGAAGCTAAGATGAATGATGTGGAAGCTAAGATGGATGATTTGAAGATAGACATGGAAGAATTAAAGATAAATATGAATAAGTTGCTACCAGAAATGGTCACTAATGGTGAAACGATAGTAAAGGAAGCTCATGATGAGAACAAAAGAAATGTTAATCATGATTCCATAGACTCTAATGTTGGATTGAAGACCCACCATATTCCAAAAATTGACATGAGGAAGTTTGATGGCAAGGATCCCGCAACATGGATATTACAGATGGAGCAAGTTTTCGATCTCAATAATGTGCAAAACACACAAAAGGTATGTATTGCAACTTTATATTTGGAACCAAATTAGTTTGTATGGTATCGATGGCTTTGCTCTCATAAACAAATTATCACTTGGGCAATTTTTATGGAAGAATTGATAGCACATTATGAGGATACAAAAAGCAACACATTTTTTTAGCCAATTGATAAGTCTCAAACAAAAGGGTTCAATAATGGAGCACATTGAGGAGTTCCAAAAATTGAACATAAGAGTAAAAAATATTCTAGAGGAGCATAGGATTGATGTGTTCATAGGGACTTTAAAGGATAATATCCAACATGATGTTCACCTTTAGGAACCTGATTCATTAGAGAAGGCATTCAGGTTAGTAAGAAAAATGGAAAGCAAAATTATGGCAACCAGGAAGCATACTAGTCACAACTATAAAGATGGAAGTGTTGTTACCCCTAGCCTTCCACAACCTATATGGTTGACACCACAAAAATTGGAAGAAAAAAGAGTAAAAGGGCTTTGTTATAGTTGTGATAGAAAATACACTAAAGGTCATAAGTGTACTGAGAAGAAATTATTCTACATAGATTGTGAAGAGGAAGAAGAAAAGGAGCAAGAAAGGTCAAAGGAAGAGGATATACTCCAGGAACAAAGCCTAGATAAAGAAGAAATTAATTTGACCATATCTTGTAATGCATTGGCTGGAATTACCACTCCTAAAACCATCAAGATAGAAGGACAAATCAAGAAGAAAAAGGTAATAGTGTTGATTGATTCAGGAAGTACCCACAATTTTATTCATTGTAAGGTAGCAAAGGAATTGAATTTCTTCCTATATCCAGCACCAGAGTGTCAAGTGATGATTGCAAATGGAGGAACGATAAATTTCTCTAGAAAGTGCCATAATATAGAGCTATCCATGGGAGAATATGTATTGACTAGCCCAATGCTTTCCATTCCAATGGGAGGTGTTGATGTTGTATTAGGAGTCCAATGGCTAAAATCCTTGGCTACAATAGCTTTTAATTTTTAAGAACTTGTCATGAAATTTTCTATGGAAGGAAAGTAAGTTGAATTAAGGGGTATTGCATGGAAACCGGGAAACATAATTAGCTCTAATGGTATGACAAAGCTTCTAAAAAAGGAACAAAGAGGTGTAATTGCACAATTATGTTAGCTAGATGTTTCCACATCGGAATTATCTATTTCTCCATATCTCCAAAAAGTCTTGGAAAATCATTCCAAGGTATTTGAGACTACCAAAGGTCTCTCACCTATTCGTGATCATGATCATGCTATTCATCTGATTCCAAGAAGTGTTCCTCCAAACATCAGGCCATACAAATATCCCTATGCCCAAAAGAGTGAAATTGAATGTATGGTTGTAGAAATGCTAGAGGCTGGTATAATTCAACGTAGTCAAAGTTCTTTTTCTACCCCAGTAGTATTGGTGCACAAGAAGGATGGATCATGGCGCATGTTTCCAGATTATAGGGAGCTCAACAAGCTCACTATTAAAGATAAGTTTCCCATTCCTATCATTGATGAATTATTGGATGAATTGCATGGATCAATTTACTTCACCAAGTTGGATCTTCGTTCAAGATATCATCAAATCAGATTGAAGACTAAAGACATTCCAAAAACAACATTTAGAACTCATGAGGGTCATTATGAATTTTTGGTCATACCTTTTGGCGTTACCAATGAACCTTCTACATTTGAAGGTTTGATGAATTCCATTTTCAAATCCTTAGAAAATTTGTGTTAGTATTTTTTGATGATATACTAATCTACAGCAAGTCTTGGAAGGATCATGTTGAACATGTTGACATGGTGCTACAATTATTGGAGGAGAAACAATTATATGCAAAAAGATCCAAATGTTTCTTTAGAGTACAAGAGGTGGAATATTTGGGTCATATTGTATCTCATGAAGGAGTTAAGGTAGACCCTAGCAAAATTAAAGCCATTCAGGAATGGAAAATCCCCACATCCATAAAGCATCTGCGACGATTTCTCAGGTTAACAGGGTATTATCGCAAGTTTGTTAAGAATTATGGGAGAATAGTAGCACCTCTAACAACATTATTGAAGAAAGATGCATTTTCATGGACTCCAGAAGCATCAAAGGCCTTTGAACATCTTAAATAGGCAATGTGCCAAGCACTGGTCTTAGCTACACTGGACTTCACAAAAACCTTTATTGTGAAATGTGATGCTTGAGGAAATGGAATTGGTGCTGTTTTAATGCAAGATGAACGACCCATTGCTTTTTAAAACCGTCCAATCAAGGGAAAGTTTTTACACAAAGCTATTTATGAGAAGGAAATGTTGGCAATACTACATGCACTTAAGAAATGGCGACCCTACCTAATGGGAAGACACTTCAAGGTAAAAATGGATCATGATAGTCTTAAATACTTTTTAGAACAAAGATTGTCCTCTGAAGAGAAGCAAAAGTGGGTCACAAATATGTTGGGTTATGACTTTGAAATCATCTACAAAAAGGGAAGTAAAATGTGGTGGTAGATGCACTCTCAAGAAATGATGAGGATGTGGAAGCGTTGTTGTGTGCCATTTCTATTATCCAACCAGATTGGATAAATGAAGCAAGGGAGGAGTGGAAGAATGATGACGAAGTGTGGGCACTTGTTCGAAAGTTACAACAAGATTCGAATACATCTGATACATTTAGCTGGAAAAATGATTCGTTATGGTACAAATATCGCTTATACCTCTGTAAGAATTCGCAACTCAAACAAAATATTCTTATGGAATTACACACTTCTCCCTTAGGAGGGCACTTAGGATTTTTAAAATCTTACCACAGGGTTAAGAAGGAATTTTTTTGGGATGGCCTTAAATCAGATATTCAAAAGTTTGTGGTAGAATGTTTGGTTTGCCAACAAAATAAAGTTGAAACAATTAAGACCCCAGGTCTATTACAACCTTTATCCATTCCAAGCCAATGTTGGGAGGATGTTTCAATGGATTTTATCATAGGTTCACCCAAGTTTGAGGGAAAGAGTGACATCATGGTGGTAGTTGATAGACTTACCAAGTATGCACACTTTTCTGCATTATAACATCCATTGAAAGCCAATACAGTTCTACTATATTTATGGAAACAATTCAAAAGCTACATGGAAACCCAAAGATTAGTGTAAGTGATAGAGATCCTATTTTCACTGGAAATTTTTGGACAGAATTATTTTCTTGTCTTGGTACTCAGTTAGCTCATAGCTCATCTTATCATCCTCAATTTGATGGGAAAACTGAGATAGTAAACAAATGTTTGGAAGGATATCTTCATTTCTTTTTATCTGATAAACATACACAATGGGTCAAATGGTTGCCTCTAGCTGAATGGTGGTATAACACTTCCTTCCATACAACAACAAAAATGGCCCCATTTATGGCACTTTATGGATATCAGCCACCATCCATCACATCATATTTAATAGAAAATTCTAAGGTTCAAGCAGTGGAACATCACATTGAACATCAACAACAAGTCCTCCAACTCTTAAAGGATAACCTCGTGTTGGCACAAAATAGAATGAAACAACAGGTAGATCAACATCGCAGCGAAAGAAGTTTTGATGTAGGTGATTGGGTATTATTATGGCTACAACCATATAAACAAATGTCCCTCGTGCAAGCTAAGAAGGATAATAAATTATCACCAAAGTATTATGGTCCATGCAAGGTGTTGCAAAAGATTGGTACTATGCCATACAATTTGGAGCTTCCTGAAGCATCTCGAGTGCACCGAGTTTTCCATGTTTCATGTTTAAAGAAGGTTATAGGTGAGAAGCTCCCAGTTCAAACAAATATTTCCAGAACTTGATGAGGAAGGAAAAATTATATTGGAATCAGAAGTAGTCACAGAAACAAGAACTTGACAGCTACGAAATCGATCAATCTCGAAGTATCTCATTAAGTGGAAGAAATAATCTGCTGAAGATTCCACATGGGAGGATGAGAATTTTGTACAGAAGCATCCAGAACTACTCAAGCGTTGAGGACAAAACTTTTTTTTGAAGGAGAGGGGCATGATAGGTCCCTATAATACTAGTGATTACCCCATTACTATTATAGTTGTATCCCTTATTAATATCATTGTGCCCCTATTGTCCCCATATTTTTATTATTGTGCCCCATAGAATCCCTCTATTGTTATTTTTGTGGCTTTATATTATTATTGTTAGGTTGGCTGGGTTATATTGTGATTCATTAGACTCCTATATATAGAAAGGAGGTTTTGTCATTCGAATCATCTAAGAATTACTCATTTATGTAATGTAAAGGAGGTTACCCCCTCGAAGAGGCTGAATTCTAAGGCGTTGATCTATATTTTCTATCTTTTCTTGAGCTGGTTTCATAACACCTTCATTATTTATTGGTTCAAGAAAATGATTCTTTTGGCATATATATATATATATATAAATGGATGTAAACACCACAATGAGTTGTGTTATAAAACTCCAATAAGCGGTATGTTTGTTTGTTTTTCAGTAGGATGCCATTGCAAATATGAAACAAGATATGTTATAAATCTCCATAGGCAGTAAGTTTTATTTTTAGTGGTTTTCTAGTCATAGGTGTCATAAAACACTGAGGATGGTGATCCCCTAAGGGGGAGGGGTTTTTAATAGCCCATGGATAAAGTTTCATGTAATAAAGGATAATAAAGATAAAATATGACCAAGGTCATGGGACACGTATTCCAAGTTGAATGTTGGGAAAACATGATAGTGGGCATCACTTGTGATTTAACAATGGCAATGGAAATTATAAAAGGCATTAGTAAAGGAAAGAGGCAATAATTGGAATTTAATTATGAAAACATAGGAAAATAGGAGAAAAGGGAGATGAAGAGACAAATTTTCATGCAAGGGAAATTAGAGGGAAAATGAAGGAAAATGAAAGAAAAGGGGACACAAATGATATAAAGGGATGAGAGAAATAGTTCACAACCTTTATCAGTTCAATCTTGGTTCTCTCCTTACACTCTCTTACACTCTTGCATACTTAGAGAATGTTGGAAATAATACTGAGAAGGGGGCTGAATCAGTATTATCAAATAAATAATTTTATTTCCCAAACAGATTTATATACGCTACTTCAGCTAGGTGAACTAGCATGTACACGTGACTGTACTTAAAGTGACGAGTGTATATGCATAGAACTTTTGATTTAGACAATTTATCATGTATTAAACTTTAACTAGTATATCAAAGATTTATTAGACTGTGCAGTAAAACCATAATAAAGCATTACACATAAGCAACACACATGAACACCAAGATATAAGGTGGAAACCCAATGTGGGTAAAAACCACCTACTATTCTCATCCCTGTCTTCTTTTAGTAATAAGAAAATCTATTTACAATCTTATACTGGTGCAAACTTATACCACTACACAGGCACCCACCTACAGAAAGCTACAACCTTCTCTCGTTCTCCAGCTACTACTGGAAAGGGAGCTACATCACCCTAGCTCTTGTACTATCCAATATGTTTACTAGTACGTAGGTGCCAACCTACAAAAAACTCCACTCTTCTACCAGGGACCACGTTTCATGAATTTTCAGACTGGATACTCTTGGAACACAACACCACAATCTAAAGGCCATGTTTCATCCAATTTTCATACTGGACCCATCAACAACATTGAAACTAAGAAAATCATAACTGCAATACAATCATCAAATACATTTGCATCAACCAATCACTTTCTGAATCAACCACAACTAAATCAGTCAATCACTTGACAACCTGTCATCACTGTAGCAAACCACAATCAATCATTCTGATCATTCAGAACACTATCACCAGAATACAGTCACTAGAACCCAAAGTAGAACCAAAAACTCTACAACATCAAACAAAAACAACTGAAACATACTTCATAAGGTATACGCTACTTCCATGTGTTGAACCAGCGTGTATATGCACTTTTACCAAAAGGAGCTAGTGTACAGATATGAAAATTCAAATTTATGAAGTATACGCTATTTTGATATGAAGAACCAAAATGTATACACTCTTTCTCTAAAGCGAACATGCTTACAGATCTATAAATGCTAACTTAAAACATCACAACTATTTCAGACTTCAGTCATAGCCAGATCATCACATTTACAGAATAAAACATGCATCAGTATTGAGATCTAGAATGTTCAAGATAAAACCACATAATTATAATACTTTTAATCCTTTATGATCTCAGTCCATCAACCTTCATCAGCCATATAGATGCATCCTTAGATCAGATAAAGCAAACCATCAGAAGCTCATCAACCTGAATATATGATTCAACACTTCATAAGATATTCAAATCCTTGCACCATTCTGGCCTAATGATCTTCTCCTCCTTATATAGTTTTAGGCCTTTCTCAATACCATGGACCAAAACTACTTAAGACCAACACCTCAGACCAAATGCCTCGGGCCAGTTACCTTGGGTCAAATACCTTGGACCAAAAAACTTTTGTTTTTCCAAGATACATGCGCTTTTCCTTCTATGTCAATGTGCATGTGTACATATGCGCTCCTTTTATTCAATAAACCTGTGTGTATACGCAACTTGGATAAGGTGAACCTACATATACCCCTCTTTATTCATTCTTTGGAGTCTGATCTATAATTATTTGGTGTTGACCTACTGCACTGTGATCTTTCATCTGAGTGAGTTTCCATCAAGGACAAAACTTGTATCATAATGCCAACAATCTCCCCCTTTGGACTTCATGGCAACAACAACACCAAGTCACTCTCCCCATTTAACATCAAGGGAAAAGGGTGGACCAAGGTATTTTCTCCCTTCGACATACATTATTTTTTTCATGCTCCCCCCTAAGTACATGTTGAATTATTTGATTGAGCTCCCCTTGTTGTACATGCTGACATGTATTGAAACCATCCATGCTCCCCCTGAGCACAAGCAGAGTCTGAAAAAATATTTATAAAAGAACAACATGACTCTATAGCTCAACTATGTGAGGATGACCTTCCTATCACCAATGACTCATACATACATCTATCTCCCAACCAAGTGGGGATATACCAAATTTGGCTCATCCACCCAACCAAGTGGGGATACACCAATTGTTTATACATGACAGAAGCAATAAATATTACATCATCCATCCCATGTAAAGTGGGGATACAAATTACGTCATTTGTCCAAGAGGACTCATTCAACTATATGAGAAGACATATCACACCCTAGACTTTTACATGACTTAAGCAACAACAAATGATATAAATATCTGAAGCCATAGCTGGACTCAGCAACCATAATGTCGACAATGTTGAATATATGTGAAGGCTATTTCTCCCCCTGAACCTGTGCTACCTGTGAATTGTTAATAGGTCAATGATCAAGGCATCTTTTTCGGTCAGATAAAAATTAATGAACAAAGCATGTCAGTAGACATTAATCATCAATATCAGTCAGAGAACCCATATCAGAGCCTGCCCACTGTTTTTCTTGTTTTAAAAACATATACGCTCCTTGACCCATAGAATCCACGCATGTGTATGTGACTATACTTCATGAGATATGCGTATAATAATCTTTCTCTGAAAATTGGCTTTAACAGCAGGATGATGTAGCAACTACTCCCAGCTTTTGTCTGAAATAGTCATATGTCTCTCTGGGCAGTGATTTAGTGAACATATCAGCAACCTATTCTTTGGAGGGAACATACTCTAATTTTACCCTTTTTTCAAGCACTTGTTCATGTAGAAAATGGTATTTGATGGGTATGTGCTTGGTCTTGGAGTGCATGACTGGATTCTTTGAAATACTGATGGCACTTGTATTATCACATAGAATGGAGATGGGTGGAGTACATGTGATCTGAATGTCTTGCAATGTTTGCATCATCCAAAGGAGTTGTGTGCAGCAAGATGCAGCAGCCACATATTCTACTTCAGCTGTAGATAATGCAATTGAACTTTGTTTCTTTTTGAACCAAGACACTAATCTGGAACCCATATAGAATGCACCACCACTAGTGCTTTTTCTATCATCCAGGCTTCTTGCCCAATCTGCATCTGTGTATGCATGAAGTGTAAGATCTGTGTCCCTAGGATACCATAAGCCAAAATAATGAGTTCCTTGAAGATATTTAAAGATCCTTTTGACTACCTGCAGGTGTGATTCCTTTGGATTTTCCTGAAATCTTCTAACTATTCCCACTACATGCATGATGTTTGGTCGGGTACCTGTTAGATAGAGCAGACTACCAATCATGGATCTATAGGTTGGTTGATGTACCACTGTTGAATCATCATTTGCACTAAGGCTGCATCCTGTTACCATAGGGGTACATACTGGTTTCGACTCTTCCATGCCATATTTCTTCAAGATCTGCTTGAGGTACTTAGGTTGTGGTAGAAAGATACCGTCTTTATTTTGTTGGACTTGTAAACTAAGAAAATATGGTAGCTCACCAAGCAGGGACATTTCAAATTCTTTTCGCATCACCAAAGCAAATTTTTGACTCATGGCTTCTTCGTTGCCACCAAAGATGATATCATCAACATACACAACAAGTATTAGCAATTTATCATTATCAATTTTTATATATAGATTGCTATCTGTTGATCGTTTTGAAAAACCTTTGTGATGGAGGTATTTGTCCAGACGATAATACCAAGCCCTTAGAGCCTATTTAAGACCATAGAGTGCCTTCTTAAGTCTGCATATAAGTTTTTGATCATTTCCAAGAATGAATCCATCTGGTTGCTCAATATACACTTCTTCTTCTAAGTTTCCATTTAAAAAAGCATATTTCACATCCATTTGATATACTTTGAACTTCTGAAAGCTAGAAAGAGTAAGGAACATTCTTATGGCTTCAAGTCTAGCAACTGGTACAAAAGTTTCTTCAAAGTCTATACATTCTTGTTGAGCATACCCTTTACAAACAAGTCTAGCCTTGTTTCTAATAACATCTCCATTTTCATTCAGCTTGTTTTTGAATATCCATTTTGTCCCTATGACATTCTTATCATTTGGTCCAGGAGCCAACTCCTAAGTATTATTCTTTTCAATCTGCTCAAGTTCTTCATTCATTACCTTGACCCAGCATTCATCTTTGCATGCTTCTCTTACATTTTGTGGTTTAGTGGAGGAGAGAAATTCTAAATAGCTTGAAGCTTCTAAAATACTTCTTGTTGTTTGTACACTTGCCTCTTTCTGCCCCAAAATTTGAGTTTCTAGATGATTCTTCTAAACATACCTGGATGGATTCTTTTATTATATCCTTATCTGTTCTTTTGGTACCTCATGGGTTTCTTCTTCATCATAAGTCTGATTTGATGTTGAAGGATAGTCCTCATCATCTTCAAAATCTTTGGATTTTACTTGCCTAGGAATGTTTCCTTCTTCATCAACCACTACATCAATACTTTCAACAAATTTTCCAAGTATTTTATTGTAACACTTATATCCTTTGTTGTGGGGAGAGTAACCAAGGAGAATGCCTTCATCTACTCTTGGTTCAAACTTGCCAAGTTTTTCATCAGCCCTTTTGATGTAACATTTGCCTCCAAAATTTTTGAAGTACTTTACCATGGGAGTCTTACCATATCAAAGTTCATGAGGATTTTGAGTGCTATTCACCCGGACATTTATCATGCTAAAAATAGTAACTGTAGCAAATGCAGCTTCACCGCAGAAGATTGCGTGAGTTCTGGACTCATCAAGCATAGCACGAGCATTTGTTGAACCATTTTGTTCATTCTTTCCACTACTCCATTTTTTTGAGGAGTCCTTGCAATAGAGAATTCCCTTCTTATTCCATGTTCTTGACAAGAATCGAAAATTCATCCAACGTAAATTCCCCTCCTCGATCAAACCTGAGGCATTTGATTCTGCGATCTGATTCGTTTTCATCCAAG
>Ga0115844_100162_pt1 | contig 16250 bp, 17 predicted proteins | sample InSIn1gowninarea_FD_83858 | JGI IMG/M metagenome (GOLD analysis project Ga0115844, IMG submission 83858) | reverse complement strand
CCAATTTCGATCTCCGACTTCTCTTCTGCTTGAAAACAGATTTAGTTTAGTTCCTTTGCTTACACCTTAGTATAGTTTAATGCTCTTTACCTCTGCAACTTAGATAGTAGCATTAGGTTAGTGTTGATTTAGCAATTCAGTTTAGCATAGCTGTTTAGATGGTTAGTTAGGTTATGGTGTGGTTTAGCATTACATGTTGTTTTCTTCATTACTGTAGTAGAGTAGCTCTCTCTTAGTATAGATTTGCTCTTATTCCATCAAAGAATTAAGCTTCTTCTATCCCTATAGAAGTTTGTCTTAGAACCCCTGGGGTATCTTGCCATATGAGAAGTGACAACATGCAGGACCTTCACTTTTACTTGTGCATATAGTACTGTCACCTCCAAGTTTGTTGTGGATCAGACGGTGAGGAAACGATGCATGAAGAACGTGTTGAAGGAGGTTTCAAATGAAAACGATAGAAAAACCAGTGAGGGTGAGGGTGGACCGAGAGTGATGGAAAACGATGACAGTGAAATGAAACAAGTAGCTGTGTCAAACAACAAACTCCAAAGCTCATGCAAGAACTAGAAACATGTGTTTTTTGGGTTGCTGAAGTGTCTCTTCCTCAAATCATGGTCCCAGAGGGAGGAGGTTAGGCTGAGACACCTGCGGACAACCTTATGGTGATATTTTTCTCCTAGCTAACTTGTGAACTAAAAGAAGGCAAAAATGGAAGTAAACTAAAGCACAACTGATCTATTCTACACTAATATAAGCGGAATGCAGCTACTTAAGCAAATAAACAAAAAGCCATGAATCATCTATGATATACTGCTGTAATGGAAATGCAGCTACTTAAGCAAATGAATAGAAAAACCATGAATCATCTACGCTATACTGCTTTAATGGAAATGCAGCTACTTAAGAAAATGAACAGAACCATAAATCTATGCTAGCATACATGTACAATAAAGAGGAGCTTTGGCTACTCGAGTTGGGCCCTAACCCAAGAGATTTAGCCCTCTGAGTTAACTCAGTGCTGGCTCAAAACAAAACTCATTCTTATTATCAAAACCATGGATTACATAACAAAATGTCACAAGTCTTGCAGCTCAGAAATAAAGTAGAGTTTTACAATAAGAATCTGAATCCTACTGAGGTCCTAAGCCTCTCTACTTATACATCTGAAGTCTTCAATGACTTCTTTCCCATTAGGGAGGCTTGGCTCCCCACTCAAGATAAACTTGTTTCTGTCACTTTCACTTGCTCGGCTGTCTTTTAGTCCTCATGATTTGGTTGTTTGCACTCCGAGCTGATGGAGGAATATTCGAATGGAGGGGTAGTAAATGATGAGGATTTGCCTCCTATAATTCCTCTCCCTTATCCCATTCGAGTTTTGATCAAGGTTTTTTCCAAAATTCCTTGATTTTATCCTTTAATCCTGCATTAAATGCACATTAGACCACAAAGAAAATATCCAACTCTAACTCATCTCATAAACAAAATATAATCAAAAGTATGTAATAAGTTGTGAGAATACTTGGTTTGACTAAGATAGGAGGTGAATTAAGGCCCATAATATAATTACCCAATGATGAGGCTCATCATCATCCCCTACTGAAAGTGTTGCTCATCCTCTGAGCAACTTAGTTAATGTCCATGTCCTTCATGGCTCTGGTAGCCTCTCCAACATCCCATGCCTCTGTTGTGGTCTCTTCTTCTTGTTCATAGAAGTCTGCTTTCCTTTCTACTTCTTCCCACTGCCACTTTTCCTCTTCTTCTTTTATCTCTTCTATCATCCCTAGGAGTAGTGGTGGACTGAGTTTTAGGCCTATCCAATTGACCTTCAACCTTTGCATTGATTGCTTATACATAGGTGTCCTGTTGATTGCCTCTCACAACCTTTGAGGAGCGTCTCTGATCTTCAAGTTGTGTGGTAGTGTGCTTCATCTCCTTAAGTAGGCATGTATAGTAGCATCTCCTAGCAGCCTAAACATATCCTCAAAATGTGTAATTGCTTGCTCTTATGTAGCAAGATATCTAGGTGCCAGCTAAGGATCATTTGCAATTAGATTATGGGTGTTGATTAGGGCCATGGGATTTGATTGTTAGCTCTGATGAAAATAGGTTCATTTTTCTCTTTGGCCAATATTCTTTTCATCTCTGCAACCCTTGACTCCTCATGGTTCATCCATGATGCCAAATCCATTAATTGTAGATCTCCTAGCTTGGCATTAGGATCCCAAACATTCATATCTATGTAAGTAAAAATCAGTGATTTTCGCCCTATCCTCTAGTGTACTTTGATCACAAAGATCAATAAACTGCTGGTAGTCTTGAAATGGCATGGTTCCCCTTTGTGATATTGTTTTAATATGAAATTGCAGCCATTGTTCTCTGAGGTAAAGAGCATATCATTTAGCTGGCATCCTACACTGGATGGCCTCCAGGAAGAGGCTGGCCATATATGCTAGTTTGTTTTCCCTTTCCTGTAGCTATCCTCTCAGTCATGCATTTTCCCTTTCAAGTTGATCTCTCATTATTGCTTCTCTGTCCCTTAAGCCACTTAGCTCTTTGTTTTTCTTATCTTCTTCCCCTTATTGTTATTTCTCTTCTCCATCAGTTTATTCCTTTGTTTCCTCCTCTATTTCAACATCATCATCCTTCTCTTCTACTTAATCATGTTCCTCTATAATAGTTTCTTCTTCATCCATGCCATCCCCATCTAGCTCTATATCTTCTTCTTCTTGTTTTTCCTCCTCTTCTTTGACAAAAGGACTAGCATCATAGGTGAGGATTTTGATGTCATCCTATGTTGGTAAGTCTTTGAATACTGACCATGTTATAAGGATCCTCAGGTTTTGGAGGGCATCCTCAATGAGGATCCTGATCAACCCATGGTGAGCCAATTGTTGGGCCTTCCCTTCCTTTAATTTGGTGTTGGAATCTATGAGTGATTACATCAAGAAATAGGGTATCCTAATGCTTTGGTGAATTGGTGTTTTTACCCCAAATATTAATTATTCAAGCATCCTAAAATGACAGCCATAAACAACATTGTATCTACCCCCACATGAGATATATTTGATGAGTTGGTAAACTACCTCACTCCACGGGTATGGCAGACTGTCCCTCCTTACTCCATTTTTATCCTCTATGGGTTCTTCATCTTCTAAAAAGAATTTCCTTTTTTCCACCTGATTGTCTGCTTTGTCTTCTTTTCTCCATGGAATTCCTAGGGGAAGTGTGGTGACCCTACTGATGAACCCTGGGGTGAGATCTATAGTGAAACCTATGACTATAACAGTGGCATGGATTCTTGATCCAAAATGGATCAAAAACACCCTCTAAGTCTTCAAAATCAAAAACTACCACAAAAAGAAAACCTTCACAAAATGGCGGAAAACACTATCTTGAGTGAAAAACATGAAGACTATTGGAGGCTACCATATTAAATATGTGATAGCGATCAACGTGGGTCAACAAGGATTGTCAATCAAGCGTACAGATCGACAGCCCAGGTTAATTCGCAATATCGCAATTCGAAGATTACAAAGGAGTGCTTACAAACGGCCTGGGGTCTATGCGATATGCGATTGTGATCAATTGCATCACAATATTGCATTGGAGTAATACAACGGAGCGGGGCCGATATAAATATGACTTGCGATAGCTAGACCCGATGGGGTTATAGATGATATTTAACATATTTTGAGATCCGAAAAACGACATTTTTCTATGTATTTTGCATTTTCGCCAAATAAATTAAATACAAAGGAAATGTGTCAGATGCAATAAAATCAGACCTAATGGAACTTATAGGTGCAAATATATAACATTTCAAGTCCGTCATAAAGCCATTTTGCGTGATTTTCAGTGTTTTAATGTATTTTTACAAATACAAAGGAAACCATGGCTTAGGGGCACTTACGACTTGCAATAGTGATTATAGGTAGACCCAATAGGAGTATAGAGAAGAGTTAAGGATATTTGAAGTCTGATAAATGGCACTTTGGTGAATTTTCCTGTGTTTTTAGTGTATTTCTCTGTGTAAACAAAGAACGCTATTTTTGGGGATTTCAAAGGCCCGATGGTCTCTTCTGTTGCAGAACAGGTGGCCACCTTCCCTGAAGACATTATGCCATGATTGGTTAATGCTCAAAGGGGATTTGAGCAGATAGAGGCCAGGAGCTAGAGAGCCCAGAAGAGGAAACGAGTAGACAACGCCAATTGGCTTAACGGCCACACAAGACAGAAGACATAGACACGCGGTGTTGAGATAGAGAGTGAGAGAAAGAGTCTGTGTACTCATAGAATCTTGAGGGATTCAAGAAAAACTCCTGTTGTTTTGTATCTATTGTGTTGAGACTCAATTTGAGCTCAAATTTTGTAAAACTTTGCTCTTGAAGACATAATAGAGAGGTCACCACTGAAGGTTGGACCAGGAGACATAGCCCAAGAGTTTTGGGTGAACTCCATATTAAACTTGTTGTGTTTATGTGTATTTTTCTATTATGTTTATCTAACTGCTAAATTTTCTATATTACTCGCAATCTTATCGATCCATTGCACTAAGTAATATAGGCAAGTCCAAGCACATGAGGCTGTAATACCTTAAAAATTTTAGATCAATTCTGCTATGTGGATTGAGGGAATGAGAAAATTCTTGAGCCACTTCATCATCATACCCTGTGAATTTTTTGAAAAACCCCATCCATTGGTGTCTTATAAATATTTCAAGCACTTGCGGGTGTTGTTGCATCCTCGCAGTGTTTTTGGGTTCTCTCCTATTAAACCCTCCTGCCATCTTGCTTGTGAGGCTTGAGGATGAAATGAGAGGTTTGACACAAGAATTTTAAATTCAGGAGAAAACAAAGTTTCCTGTGTATGTAATTCACCTCCCACAGTTGTTATATCCACTAGATTTTAGAGCATTTCTAGTTCATTTTCTTGTAAATGGGGATGGATTTTTAGATCCTATCTCTTTATAATGGTGGCAGTGGACAGTTCCCGTGCTATTCCCTCTTGAAATCTTCTTTGCCTATCCTTTGGATTGCCTTTGTGTATCCTGTAGACTATTCCTATAGGAATTCTTGTGCATGCTCCTATAGAAATTCTCTTGCAAAACAATGGACCCTTGCTTCCGGTGGGTGGCCAAAGTTATAAGAGCGACTTGACTGAGGGACTTTCAAGGAGTTGGAATGCATGCATGCATGAAAATGATGTTTTATTTCCCACTCCTCGTAATTATCTCCCACCTCGTAGATCCGTAGTTAACCACTTCTTGTCCTACTCCTCCTCTATCTTTGAGTTTCCTGCAGCCATGGGTGAGAGAACACTCGGTTTTGTATGTGACGATTGAACGAAGGTGGCCAAGTTAGCTGGCCACCTTTTCACTTATAAACCAACTACCTCGTAACCTTTACAATTTTTGATCAAATGATGCATATGAGTGAGTGAGCGGGATACTTACCTATGGTTATGATGATATGCTGCAATTTTTGAAGATCAGGTGTTATTGCTTCTATGGAGCTCCTGGATCGTCCTAGTGAAGACATGTAGTTGATGATTGATATGTTGTGGGATAGGCTACTACAGGATTTCCTACAGGATGTCCTATAGTTGCTTTTCCCTTAGAATTTCTTAATCATGTTGTTGGCTGGGGCTGTGAGGATGTTGCAATGAATTCCTGTGTGTGGAGCAAGGGAATAACTAGTAGAAACTAATATATTTTTTTAAAACACAATCTTCACCTAAATTGAAGAAATGAAGTGAAAAAACAATGGAATTCATGGAGGGATGCATGGTAAGAAGTGGAGGAGATGAATATGTGAGGCAGGGTTCCTTTTGGATCTTCTCTTCACTCCTTGATTATCTTTCTCGTCTACCTACAAATAACAATGATGTATTTTTTCTCTTCTTTTTTTTTTAAACACCTAGGTTGCCTCAGAGAGGTTTTCAACCTAGATGTTTTCCCTGGGCGCCTCAAGGAATTTTTTCACCTAGGGATCTTCTTATTCTTTTTCCATTGTTTTAATCATTGGGACGCCTCACGAGGTTTTCAACCCAAATATGGGACTCAGGCACCTCATGGAGGTTTTCACCTGAATCCTTATTCTTTTTTCTTTTTTTCTTTTTTTAGTGACCTAATGAGGGAGGAGTTGGAACTTGCTCCGCCATCATCACTCTCTTATTGATTTTTTTTTTCCCCTGGGAAAAAGTCGTAATTTCTATTAATAATTAGAAATTACATTTTGTAGATGCCGAAGCATATTCATATAGAGGCAGCAATGCCTGACGAGTTCACAGTCTATAGATCTGTCAATAAACACAAGTTATCTCCACGTAGGGAGTCTGCAAAAACTGGATCTAGCAGTGATAAAAAATTATCCATGCTCTACGCAGAGAGCTCATATAAACAGTATGCAACCATAACAGAGTTTGTAACTCATGACTAAACAGTGGATATATATACATGTTGATAAACAAAAAGTGAACAGTATATGTGAGGGCTTATAGCCCTTCCCCTATCTGATCATCAAAAGGTCTATGGTAATGCTGGTAGTAAATGCCGTCGATTTCCTCCTGTATCAACCAGTCATTCCCATGTTTGTGTGCAGCCTCTTTGGAGAGCTGGTCGGCGACTGTGTTCTGTTCCCTGTAGATGTGTCGACAGACAAATGATTCAAAAGAAGTAGTCATTCTCTTAGCTTCCTCTAAAATGCACCTCAATGAAAATGCATAACAATGAGATGTATCATTCAGCTAGTTGCAAACAATTTTAGAATCTCCAAAAAGTTGTAGGTGTCTGCATTGTTTTTGAATTGCAAAATATATGATGTGTTTGGCCGTGCATAGTTCAGCAAAATTGTTGGTTCCTCTGCCCAGATTTATTTGAATCTTGAAACAATGCGATTCATTTAGATATAGAATAGCTCCGCCCCCACAGCCTACGTCTTGTGCCGAGCCATCAAAGTAAGCCCAGGGCTTGGATTTGTCAATAATCTCAAGTCTGAGGATACGAGGGGGGGCAGAGGAAACCACATCAGGTATCAGGTCGAAGTCAACAATCGTGTGGTGTAAAATGGTGGGCCAATGTGGGGGTCTTAAGTTGAAGATGGCCTGATTGCGAGCGATCCATAATTCCCAGCAAACCAACAGAGGTAAGTTAATGGATTTTCCGGTATGAATCACTCTCTTATTGATATTTCCAATAAAATCTTGTTTTGATAAAGGCCTCTTTTACATTTTCAATCGGTATCCATTAACAAGAAATGGAATGGCTTATTCATCTATAGTTCTAATTTGCACTGAACAATTGTCATGGCATCTTTCCACCACATAAAGTTCGAGCCATATTGTCCTTCGCTTGCCCTTGAAGTCTTTATACCTAGAATCATATAACAATGCCCAATCTCCCTCTTGAAATTCCTTCTCCTTAATATGTCTATCATGCCAGATATTTGTCTAAAGTTGAACTATCTTTGTGTGTAGGAGATCCTGCATTCTGAATTCATCCAAGCCATTCAATTGGAACAATCTTTCTTTTTGTGCATGACTAAGATCCAAATCTAGTTGGGCTGCCATCCTTAATGTGTTGTATTCAAACTCAATGGATAGAAAATCCTTTTTCCCATAGACCAGCTCATAGGGTGTAAATCCAATGGTGGTCTTCCATGTTGTATTATAGGCCCAGGTGGCCTCAACTAGTCTCTCTGCCCAATCCTTCTTGCTGCTACTCACTACCATTGTTAAAATGCTCTCCAATGCCCTATTGGTCACCTCCACTTGCCCATTAACTTTTGGATGATAAGGAGTGGAGGCCCTATGGTTGATTTTGTGATGGTTAAGCAGTTCTTCAATCATGTTAGAGGTAAACTAGCTACCTTGGTTTGTGACTAGCTCTCTAGGGTACCCAAATTTGTAGAATACATTCTCCCTTAGGAACTCAGCCACCTTCTCTTTTGTTGTTGCCCTAATTGCCTTGGTTTCAGCCCACTAACTCAAATAATCAGTGCACACAATAATGTACTATTTTTTCTTTGAAGGAGGGTTGATAGGCCCAATGAAGTCCATGCCCCACTTGTCAAATGGTTCGAAAGTCACTTGAGGTTGTAGAGGCATCTCATCTCTTGGAGTAGGATTTCCCATCCTCTGACACCGATCACACTGACTAATATACTTCTTAACATCCTAATGAAGAGTGAGCCAATAATAACTTGCTTGTAACACTTTGAATGATGTCCTCTTTGTTACAAAGTGACCTCCACAAGGACCATCATGACAGGTCAGAAGGATGTCAAAAGCTTCCTCTTCCCTTACACACCTTCTCAAGATTCGATCTGGGCCAAATTTGAAAAGATTGCCCCCAATCCAAGTGAATGGGGTGCTTTTCCTGAATGTCTTGCTCTTTTCCTTAAAGGGGAATTTTGGTAGGAACTGTGTTGATACCAAATAGTTTGCTATATCAGCAAACCATGGGGAGAGAATTGAAATAGCAAACAAATGCTCGTCTAGTAACTAGTCATCCACCATTTATTCTTCACTTGCAAGTAGATTCATCCTAGATAGAAAATCTGCAACAACATTTTCCTTACTAGGCTTATCAACAATATTTAGATCAAATTGTTGTAATAAAAGCCACCATCTTATAATTCTAGCATTCACATCTGCTTTGTTCATTAAATATTTGATTTCAACATGGTCAATATGCACAAATGTTTGATAGCCTGTAATTTAATGTCTAAATTTGTTTAATGAATGCACAATAGCCATGAGTTCCTTTTTAGTCACAGTATAATTTAACTCATCCTTTGACAGGTTCTTACTGATAAAATAGATGGCATAGGGAAATTTCTTCTCTATCTGACCTAAGGCTACTCATATGGCTTTGTGTGAGGCATCAACATGAATATGAAAAGGGAGGGCCTAGTTTGGACCTCGAAGAATTGGTGCAGTGGTAAACTTACCCTTTAAAATGTCTAAGGCCTCTTGACAGCTTTTTGACCATATAAACTCAGAATCTTTGGCCAACAACCCAAATAAAGGAGAGGCCAACTTGCTGAAGTCCTTTATGAACCTTCAGTAGTATACAACTAACCCCAAGAAAATCCTAACATCCATCTACTTTTGAGGAGGTGGGACCCTTTGGATGATTGCTATTTTGTTTGGGTCCACCTATAGTCCTTGCTGAGGTATTGAATGACCTAGCACGTCCCTTCGGTCATTAAGAATTCACATTTTTTTGGATTGAGAGACAGGTTCATTTCAATGCATTTGTGCAATACTTTTCTTAGGTTAGTCAGGGCTTCTTGAAAATCACAGCCATAAGGTGTAAAATCATCCATATAGATTTCCACTACATCATGTACCAATTCAGAAAAAATACTCAAGACTGCTCTTTGGAAAGTGGCAGGAGCATTGCATAGGCTAAAAGGAAGGACCCTATAGGAAAAAGTACCCCAAGGACAGGTGAATGTGGTCTTATCCTGGTCTTCTGGGCAGATTTGAATTTGGTTGTACCCATTGAATTCATCTAGGAAAGAAAAGCACTTCTTCCTTGCCAATCCATCTAGCACTTGGTCAATGAAGGGTAGGGGAAAATGATCCTTCTTTGTGGCTTTTTTCAACTCCCTGTAATCAACACAAATCCTCCACTTACCATTTTTCTTGGGAACTAACACTAAGGGAGAGACCCACTCACTATTAGAGATAGGGTAAATGAATCATGCATCTAACAGTTTTTGCATTTCCTCTTTGACTATATCTTTAAGAACTGGATTCATCCTCCTTTGTGGTTTCCTTACTGGCTTGCAACCTTCTTTGATGTATATGTGGTGAGTACACACTGAGGGGTGTACTCCCTTCATTTCCTTGTAACTCCAAGCGAAGGCTTCTAGATTTTCTCTCAACATGTTGCATAGCTTTTCCTCTTCAAGAGCAGAAAGAGATGGATTAATTTTCAAAGTTTTATCTGGGCCAAATTCTATGGTTTTGACATGGATTGGGTTGGAATTGGCCAAGCATAAGTCAATTGGATGATTTTTCTAGGTTTCCTTTACTTCTTCTAATGGTAACGAACTAGGAGTTGAACTTTGGAGCAGGTGTTCAATTAAGTCATCCTCATCTTGCTGTCCTCCTCCTATGGTTTCTTCCAAAGCATAAATTTGGGCTGAATAAGCCTTATCTTCTTCCTCCTCCTCTAACCATAAAGGTAAATCGTGCTCTAGAGAAGGTTGAGCAGTAGGGTATAGGAATAACTACTTGGACATATGCCCATTCTTGATGGTCATATTCCCAGCTCTACAACTAATGTAAGCATCAGTTGTGGCCAACCATGGCCTCTCAAGGATGAGAGGGCAACCAGTAAGCTTATCCTTAGGCTGGAGAACTAGGAAATCTACAGGGTACTCCCAGGAGTCAATGAATACCATCACATCCTCCACAATTCCCTTAGGGGTGACTGTGGAACAGTCTGCAAGTTGCATAACTATTGTGGTCTTCCTTAATGAACCTTGGAGGTTGATCTTGAGCATGGTGTCCTTGGTCATCACATTAATGGCAGCCCCAAGATCAATCAGAGTGTGTGGGACAATGGTGCCATTGATGTGCACATCTACTACAGGGCTTCCAGGGTCCAAATATTTTGGACATATTTCCTGCCCCAACATTAAGTCAGACAGTTGCCCAATGACATTAATGGTAGGGGCACCCCTTTTTATTCTTCATGGATGCTTGAAGCACTTCCCCTTAATCAACTTATTGTAAATGGGAACATCTTTTATTGCTTGGAGAAGGGGGATCTTTACACATATATTTTTCAATTCTCCCAGAAGTTCAAGTTCTTCTCAGGTAGGCTAGAGTGGTTGGGCTAATCTTTCAGGAAAGGGTGGATTTACTTCAAGGTTGCTTTCCCCTCTTTCTTCCTCAACCCCACTATGTGGAGAGGGAGGTTGGTCATTTAGGAGAATTCTCCTAGACCTTAGGTTGATCTCTTGGATTTCTACAGCATAAGTTGCGTATGATGTCTCTCCACTGTATACTTGTTGAGCCTGCCTATTGTTTGGGTTTGGATTTGGCTGGGTAGGCATCTGGGGTTGCTTGGGTGGAGCAGAGTGTAGGAATTTTGGTTGGGTAGGTGGCGGAGGCAATAGAGCTGCAGCATTGTTGTATTGGGGCCTCCACCCCTGGTGTGGGGTATTCCACTGAGCTTGTGGCTGAACATAAGGTTGAAATGACTAGTTGGCTGGCTGGGAATGACACTGAGATGCATAGGACCAAGGAGGGGGTGTAGACAAGGAAGGATGAGCAGGGGGTCCCCAAGAAGTTATAATTGTGGTTTGGTTGGGGTTGTAATATGCATGGGATGACCCTTGCATACCCTGCTGGTATGGTCTAGGCCTAGGAGGTCTCCTTTAGTTGATGTAACAAAGCTTATTAGTGACCTCTTTAGCTCCTTGATATATAGCTTTGAGTTCAGGTAAACAAGGACACTTATTTGTGGAGTGTTTTCTTCACAGACCGAGCAAATATCAATGCAGTTCAATGGACATTCGTTCCTAAGATGCCTCCTGGTGCATCTAGGAAAAAAGATGGCCAAGGCTCTCTCTACTTCCTCTTGCTTCCTTTTGATGTTAATGGTATCCAATTGCAAGGCAAGGGTTTGCAACATCTCACTTTTGAAATCTTCCAGCATATTTCCAATTTCGCCCTTGATGGATGAGATGGAAGATGATGTAGTGGCCATAGGTTGACTGCCCCTACCCTTTTTCCTGGCTACCCTAGAATGGTTTCTAAAGACAATCTTGATATCCTCATAGGGTAATTGGTAGATATCCCTCCTGCTAGCAGATGTAAGGTATCTAGAAGATCTTCCTTTACTCCTTTGAGCAAGACCAACTTTAGTGACTCAGGGTCAAGTGTGCACTTGGCCCTTTTGTAACTGAACTTGAATGTTTTTTCATAGTCTTCTAAGGATTCATCCTGGCCCATGGTCATCTTGAAAATATCTTCTTTAGTATCCTTTGACCTACAATAGTCCCTATATTTTTTGTTAAAATCTTGTTGCATCTAAGCCCAAGTTGTGATATTATCTCCAGGTAAACCCATGAACTAGCGCAATGTTGCATCCTTGACGGTAGATGAAAACAACTTTAACTTTTGTTCATCATCTGTATATTCATAGGTTCAGCATATGATAGCAAACTCAAATAGGAAAGTGTTAGTGTCCTCTGTGGTCATTCCATCGAAATGAGGTAGAGCAGAGGGGCTTATATTCTTCATTTTAGTGTCCCCACTGGTTTCCCTAATGGGGAAGGCACCCTCAATTCTCTCCCTATTTCCTCTGTCATTTTGGTTTCTAGCCATTGGTTCAGTAGAATGGGTTATTCTACTTCTTCTTCCCCTATAGGTTCTTCAAATATTTCAGGTTGCTCACCTAAAGCTTCCTCTAGTTCATAGCCACCGAAGAAGAGAGAAGGTTGGTTGTTGGATGCGGTGGGGGTATTTGACAAGAATTTTCCTAAATTGTCCCTACTCCTACGAGGCATGAAAGGAATTTTTTTTTGGGTTGGTTTTTGGAATATTTTTTTAGCAAGAAAGTAATTTGCAGAAATGAAATTTTTGATTGAATGAAAACTACTAACAGAAAGAAACTACTTGCTGAATTGAAATTCTACTTGTAGAAAACTATTAGTAGAAAGAAACTACTTGCTGAATTGAAATTCTACTTGCAGAATGGAAAGGAAAGCAGATAATGACAAATGAAAGAAAGGAAGCTACTAGGTTACTTTTGCATAAATAAACTAATGGAAGAATATTGGAGACTAGAAATAGAAGAAAAGAAAGCAATGATCACATTATACACTAACACCTCCCCGACAACGGCGCAAAAAAGTGATGAGTGCCAATATTGCAGCAAGGATGCTGCAACTCCTGGGCTACCAGCTTTACTTATCAACTCGGGGTTTGTATAAACTTGGAGGTGACAATGTTATATGCACAAGTAGAAGTGAAGGTCCTACCTTTTGTCACTTGTTCATCTGGCAAGAGACTCCAGGGGTTTCAAGCCAGACTTCTATAGAGTCAGAAGAAGCTTCAGTCTTTGATGGAAGAAGAGAAAATCTATTCTAAGATAGCTACTCTATTGTAGTAATGAAGAAAACAAGATATAATGCTAAATCACACCATATCCTAGTTAACCATTTAAACAGCTAAACTAAGCAGAATTGCTAAATCAACACTAACCTAATGCTACTATCTAAGTTGTAGAAGTAAAGAGCATCAAACCATACTAAGGTGTAAGAAAGGAAGCTAAACTAAATCTATTTCCACTTTCTTTTGGTTTTCTGGAGTTTGCGATGATCAGACAGTATTGAATGACCAAGTCAAAGCTCAGAGCGACAGCATATTAAGGATATGCATAACAAGGTTCGGGAAGGAGTCAAGTAGAAAAGAAGTCGGAGGATGAAATTAGTGAAAGGAGGACATAACGCAGCAGAAGTGCGGAGGAACCGTTGGATCGATCGGGAACAGTATTAATGGGAGATGAGTGGCAGAGATCTTATCGTGGAAGATTACGTGAATAGATGGATGAATAAGACTAACGAAAGATGAATGGCAGAGATCCTATCACAAGAGGTTTAAGTCGAGAGATGAACGAACAAGACTAATCGGAAGATGAATGGCAGAGATCTTAGTGTGGGAGGTTTAAGTCAAGAGATGAATGAACAAGACTAATCGGAAGATGAATGGTGGAGATCCTATCGTGGGAGGTTTAATTCAAGAGATGAACGAGCAAGACTAATTGGAAGATGAATGGCGAAGATCCTATCACGTGAGATTGAGTGAATAGATGGATGGATAGGATTAACGGAGGATGAGTGGTGGAGACCTTATCACGGGAAAAATGTGCATAATGATGGAGCAGGTTTCATAGGCAGTAAGCAATTTCTTGCACGCCCTCAAGGCTGTAAGTAGAATTCCAAAAATTTGTGCAATTAGCCTAACTGGGCGACACTTAACATGAGAAAACCACTTTTCTCGCATGCTCTTAGGTGGATATCGGCCGTGCAAGAATCTACGCGAGATTACACGATAATCATTGGATCAGGTGGGGTTGATCAACGGTGGAGATATGCCAAGCTAGTTGGCAATCGGGTGACGTGATAGCCATTGGATCGAGGGTACGGTAGATCGATGATGGAGATTTGGAGTGCTTAAAGTAGGTGGAAAAATTAACAGTAGTCATTGGATTAAGCTAGACAGATCGACGATGGAGATCTAGAGCGCATAAACTCAAGCACTGAAATGAATTGGACAATGATTTGTCAGGTTTGTTGTGGATTATACGGTGAGGAGATCTAAGGTATAATCCACTTAAGACGTGATTTATTAGCTAGCGCTTAAGTATTTTGTGCTGAAGTAAATGAGAATACAAGTGAGATCCAGAAAGTGAGTGATTGAAGATGATAACGATGAAATGAACCAAGTACTGAATCAAGAGAACAAACTCCAAAGCTCATGCGATAACAACAAATCTGAAACAAAACCAATCTACTCTACATTTCCGTAATGAAAATGCATCTATTTAAGCAAATGAATGCTTAAACCATGAACCTATGCGTTATACTGCTATAATGGAAATGCATCTATTTAAGCAAATGACTTATTAAACCATGGATCTATGCTAGCATACATGTACAGTAAAGGGGAGCCTTAGCTGCTAGGGTTGGGCCCTAACCCAAGAGCTTCAGCCCTCTAAGTTAACTCAGTTATGGCTCGAAAAAAACCTCATTCTTATCATCAAAAACAATGGATTACATCAAAACTGTCACAAGTCTTGCAGCTTGAAAATAGAGTAAATTTTTACAATCAAAAGTACGAATAAAAATCCAATCCTACTGAGGTCCTAGGCTTCCCTGCTTATACGGCTGAAGTCTCTAATGACTTCTTTAAAATTATGGAGGCTCATCTCCCAAACCAGAGATAAATTGGTGCTTTGACTTCCATTTGCTCGGTTGCCTTCTAGTCCTCATGATTTGGCTGGTTGCACTTCGAGCTGATGGAGAAATATTCAAATGGAGGGGTACTTCGAGCTAATGGAGAAATATTCAAATGGAGGGATAGTAAATGAGGAGGATTTCCCTCCTATAATTCCCCTCCCTTGTCCCATTTGAGTTTTGACCAGGGTCTTTGGTAAAATTCCTTGCTTTTATCATTTAATCATGCATTACATGCACATTATACTACAAAGAAAAATATCCAACTCTAACTCATCTCATAAACAAAATATAATCAAAAGTATGCAATAAGTTGTGGGAATAGTTGGTTTGACTAAGCTAGTAGGTGAATTAAGGCCCATATAATTACCCAATGATGACGCTTATCACTTGTGCACCAATATACCCCTCATCCCCAATCGAAACAACTATGTTGAATTGGCTTGGAATGTGTGTCGACTAACCAAGAGCTTGGAAGATGCTACATATTACAATCAAGCAAGTGTGGAAACCAAGAGAAACAGAGAACTAAACAATACTACTGGAGGTGTTAGACTTTTTTTCACGAAAAAGGTCCATTAAGAGAGTTGGAGTTCTACTAGTGTGTCGCCAAGTTTTGTAGTAGCTACAACCACCCTCCAAAATTTTGCCTTAGCTTCATTTTTTATCCAGATGGATCTCCAGACACAGTGGCAAAGAAAATGCTCAAAATTCAAAGTGGCGGAAAGGCGATTAACTTGACACCAGATTGAAGCGCTCGTCGCCCTGATTCCAACTGTGCAAACAACAATCCAATCTGAGTCTGGATGAAGGAGATAGAGGCAATCAAAGTTAGGTTGACTTTTTGATGACTGGGCAAGATTAATGAAGGCACAATTTGGACTTTTTCTGGCAGATGGAATCCAACCAACTTTGGTAAGATTCCAGGTGAAATCGTTGCCTGTTTAAAATGACCCCTTCGATCAAAAACCGAATTTCCAAAAATAACAACGTAAACTTTGAAACGGGCACTGACACTGTTACCCGTTTTGTAGAGATAGCAAAAAAATGACCCGATTTTGAAAAGGGGTGATGCAGAACACACATGTTTTTTTAGAGCATAGTTTTTGGCACTATAATTTTTTTTATGTACATTGCGTTTTAAAATGGTAGTGATTTTGATGTTGATTTAAAAAAGTGATAATTCTACACCATGCCCTTTTTTTAAGAGGCTTTTTTTTTTACTTTTAATTTTATAATGTATGAAATGTAAATAATTATTTTGTAAAT
>Ga0115844_100140_pt1 | contig 16306 bp, 8 predicted proteins | sample InSIn1gowninarea_FD_83858 | JGI IMG/M metagenome (GOLD analysis project Ga0115844, IMG submission 83858) | reverse complement strand
ATGAAAACCTTGATCCCACCGGCGAAAATTTATCCCCACAGGAATTGGATATTGAGAAACAACTACGTCCATTAAGCTTTGAAGACTTTACAGGACAAGATCAAGCACTGGAAAATCTTCAAATTTTTGTGCAAGCTGCAAATCAAAGAGGTGAAGCTTTAGATCATACGCTATTTCATGGGCCTCCAGGATTAGGTAAAACAACATTAGCACACATTCTTGCAAATGAGCTCGACGTTAATATTAGAGTAACTTCTGGTCCTGTATTAGACAAACCGGGTGACCTTGCTGGATTACTCACCAATTTGGATGAACGGGATGTACTTTTTATTGACGAGATACATCGTTTAAGCCCCATTGTTGAAGAATATCTTTATTCAGCAATGGAGGACTATAAGATTGATATAATGATTGAATCTGGGCCTAATGCGCGCTCGGTTCAAATTAATTTAAATCCCTTTACGCTAGTAGGTGCAACAACCCGTTCAGGTTTACTTACAGCGCCTATGCGTGCACGTTTTGGAATTTCTTCAAGGCTCCAATACTATTCTACCGAATTGTTAACTACAATAATACAGCGTAGTGCAAGTATTTTAAATGTGCCTATCGCTATGGAAGCTGCTATAGAAATAGCAGGACGCAGCCGTGGTACACCTCGTATTGCAAATGCTCTTTTACGTAGAATTAGAGATTTTGCTCAGATAAAAGGAAATGGAAAAATTGATATTGAAATAGCAAGGTTTGGGTTAAACGCCTTGAATGTAGATGCCTTTGGTTTAGATGAAATGGACAATAAAATTCTTTCTACAATAATCGAAAAGTTTAAAGGCGGACCTGTTGGAATTACTACTATTGCAACCGCTGTTTCGGAAAGTCCTGAAACCATAGAAGAAGTATACGAACCTTTCTTAATTCAACAAGGGTTTATTATGAGAACTCCAAGGGGAAGGGAAGTTACTGAGGCGGCTTATAAGCATCTTGGCAAGAATAGAGGTTCAACTCAAAGTGAATTGTTTTAATTTGTGCTATGCAAGTAAAGAAAATCCCATCGGTTTCTGCCTTCCGATTTCTGATTCACTCCACTCAAATTTTAAAAAACCCTCTGCCATTTCATCATAGTAATTTTGAAAATAAGGGGGACACATTTCGGTTGAAGCTCGGGTTTGGAAAATCTGTGATTTTTTCTCGTGATGCTGGCTTAGCACAATATGCACTTCAGAAAAATCATAAGAATTATAAAAAATCTCCCATACAAACTCGAGATCTTGTTAAGTATGTAGGTAACGGACTTCTTACTTCAGAAGGAGAGTTTTGGCAAAAACAACGTAAACTAATTCAACCTGCTTTTCATAAAAAACAGTTGGTTAATTTACTAGACGCTATTCAAAGTGCAATTGAAATTGAGCTTTCCAAAATTGAAACGGCTAAAGCGAAAGATATCTTTCCTGTTTTCAACGACCTCGCTTTTCAAACGGTAGTTAAATCTCTTTTTAGTAGTGCCGTTGACAGTCGAGAAATAAAAAGGCTTCAACATATCACCGAATCTGCTCAACACATGCTGGTAAAGGAATTGCGTATGCCGTACTTGGGCTGGTGGTTTAAGTTGAGCGGCGAACTTTCTAAACATCTTGCTAAAACTAAAGAAGCGAGAAACATTCTTAAGAGACTTGTAAATGAAAGGAGACAATCGGGTGTTCGTGAGGATGACTTACTAGATATGCTTTTAGACGCTAGATACGAAGATGGAAGTGGAATGGACGATAAGCAGTTGATAGATGAAATTTTAATATTGTTTACTGCTGGTCACGAAACAACTTCAAATGCATTTACATTTACTTGTGAATTATTAGCTCGAAACCCTCAAGTACAAGATAAGATTTATGCCGAAATAACTGCCGCATCCGAGAATTCGACAGGCTTAATGGACTTCATTAAAAACTGTTCGTATACCAAGAATGTAATAGAAGAATCACTTCGTCTTTACCCTCCGGCATATTTTATAGATAGAGTGAATATTGAAGACGATACTTTTGAAGGGATGTTTATTCCGAAAAATTCAAGTTTATTATTTTCATTGTTAGAGATTCATACCGACCCAAAAAACTGGGATGAGCCTGAGAAATTTAGGCCAGAACGGTTTTCCGATGTGAACGCTAAAGAGTATTCGGGGCACTATTTTCCTTTTGGCGCTGGCCCAAGAATGTGTATTGGTAATAACTTTGCAATGTATGAAATGATACTAGCGATTGCAGAAATTGTAAAAACATATAAGATTTCTGAAAAGAATTCACCAATAGAAATAAAACCACTAATAACCTTAAAACCAAAAAATGCAATTTTGAAGTTTTATGTAAGATAAGTTTTGATTGAAAATGCAGCAAAATATTCGCAATTAATAAAATCCGAAGCAAAACGCTTGGGGTTCCTTTCTTGTGGTATAAGCAAAGCAGCTTTTCTTGAAGAAGAAGCGCCTCGATTAGAAAAATGGCTTAAAAATAATATGAATGGCGAAATGGGATATATGGAAAACCATTTTGATAAAAGACTAGACCCAACAGTTCTAGTGCCAGGTTCTAAAAGTGTGATTTCATTATTGCTAAATTATTACCCTACTCAAATTCAAAACCCTGATTCATATAAAATTTCTAAATATGCCTACGGCACCGACTATCATTTTATTATAAAAGATAAGCTAAAAGAACTAATGCACTTTATATCGGAAGAAATTGGTAAAGTGAATGGAAGAGCCTTCGTCGATTCTGCTCCAGTATTAGATAAAGCATGGGCTGCAAAAAGTGGGTTAGGGTGGATAGGAAAACACAGTAACTTGCTCACCAAACAATCAGGGTCATTTTATTTTATTGCCGAGTTAATCGTCGATCTCGACTTAGAATACGATAATCCCGTTACAGACCATTGCGGCACCTGTACAGCTTGTATCGATGCTTGCCCTACAAATGCTATTGTAGCAGATAGGGTTGTAGATGGAAGTAAATGCATTTCATATTTCACTATCGAATTAAAAAACGAAATTCCTATTTCAGAAAAAGGAAAATTTCAAGATTGGATGTTTGGCTGTGACATTTGTCAAGATGTTTGCCCTTGGAATCGTTTCAGTAAACCACATAACGAACCGCTTTTTAATCCTCATCCTGAATTACTCTCTATGACGAAAAAAGATTGGGAGGAAATCACCGAAGACGTTTTTCGTGAAATATTTAAAAAGAGTGCAGTAAAGCGAACAAAGTACACCGGACTCACAAGAAACATTCAATTTTTAAAAGATTGATTTCTGCTTCAGAATAAAGAAGTTGAAGGTTAATTATAGATTACAGTTCTAGGTTTCCCAATTTGGAAGTTTTGGAAGCCAAAGTCTTCACTTTCAAAAGCATTAGATTTAAAGATATTTTTTCCTTGTCCAGGAATTTGAGGGTAATATGCAAATGACAACTGAAAAGAACTAAAAACCAAATAGTCATTTCTGATAATAAACCCTAGTCCAAACGAAGAGTATATAGGATTTCGTTTCCAACTTCTATTACTTTCTGCAAGCATTCCTAGAGTAACATTCACGAATGGATTAAATCTAAAACCTAAGAGCTCCCAAGGTGAGTAAAATTGTGTTTGCAAGGCAAGAACATATTTTTGAGTTCCTACAATTGAGGCGTCGAAGCCGTGAATGGCTCCATTTCTATAATTGGAATAAAGGTTACCATATGCTCCATTAAAATAACCTCGCTCATTTAGGCTTAGCCTATCCACTTCAGATTCTAGACGGTTCATTCCTATTATAAATTGAGGTTTTACAAACTGTCTCATTTTCCATTTGTCACCAAGTTGTAGGAGGTGCGAAAAATAGGTGGCTTCAAAATTGAATACAGTTTGCTGCGTATGCGCATCGTTAAAGAATGTTCCAAGTTCAAAATTGGTGCTTAAAAACCCAAACTTAAAATAATTTCCATAGGTTATTTTCGCTCCAAGATAAGGTCTGTTTTTATTGTTTTTATTCTGAATTCCCCCAGTTATTGAATAGACTACGCCTACCGGAACATCTTCGGTAATCCCATCTTTAAAAATATAATTGTCTTTCACGAATTGTCTAGAGGCTACTCCTATACTTGCTAAATAAAATTTTTCATCGGAAAAGAATCGGATGCTATCGTATTCAATAGGAGGGATATCTCTATAATCTACTAGTAAAGCACGCGCACTTAAAATAAGGTTTGTTGTTCGTTCTCTTTCGGAATTACCTTCAAATAGCCGAAATGAATGTCCGCCCCAGTAATCTTGGGCAATAAATTTCATGTTTTTTATTGCGTAGCCTGCGGTGTCGTTTTTTAGTTCTCTTCCTAAAAAACGTTCTTGTAAAAATACTCCTCCTGCCCAACGGGTTAATGGTGAGTAGAATATGCGGTCGAGTGCTAGGTTTTTTTCAAAATAACCTTCGTAATCAATAGAATACCTTCCATCAGCACTTATGAAAGTATTCAAGAAGTTTGGAACGCTATAACTTGCTTTGTAGGCGTCTCTTCCATCATCCAATCTATTTGAAAATTCTAGTCTTAACTGATGCCCTGTACCAAGAATGTTCCGCTCTTTTAGTTTGAATTTCGTCTGAGAACCAGAAAGCTGAACCTTAGGTGTTAAACTCCACGAATCCAGCTCAGTAATAACTACGTCTACAGAATCTTTGGAATTAGGGATTTCCTGGGTTTCAATCTTAACCTCACGAATGTAGTTTTGTGAACGAAGCAAACGCTCACTTTCTAAAAGCAATAAGGTGTCTAAAGGTTTCTTTTCTTTTAGAAGCAAGAAATTATGAATAGCTAAAGGTTTAGATTTAATATGTAGATTGTTTCCAGTTTTCTCTAGCCAACTATTTGCAGTTTGAGTACTATCATTTATAGAATACCCAAAAGGATCTTTAGTGTTGATTATTATTTTACGGATTATTTTTCCTTCGTGTTTTTTATAATTAGGGTTCTTTTTATGGGTAGGTTCCACCTTAGATTTATTAGCAGTAGATCTAAATAGCCACCGATGAACCATTTTTGTAAACTTACTCTTTTTAGAATACGACTCTATTTCTTGATAAATCCCAGTACTATCCTTTTCCGTCTGTTTGTTTTGAGCGGAAAGTTGGGAGGATGTATAAAATAGTAATATGAGAAATAAAAGCTTTTTCAATTTCACCTTTAAGATTAATTCTTTTCAAAAGTATTGAAAGCTAAGCATTTTCTTTGCTTTAAAATTTTAAACATTTCTAAATATTCATATTAAAAACCGAGAAGCTATTCATGCTACGGATTATTTCAAAACTCGTACCTTTGGAGTATCATCACTAGATTTATTGATTGGTGATTTTTATAAATAAATGTTGTAAAGAAATATGAGCAAACAGAGCAAACGCAGAGAAGCATTATTATACCATGCAAAACCAAAACCTGGGAAAATTCAGGTAGTTCCAACCAAAGGTTATTCTACACAACGTGATCTTTCCTTAGCATATTCGCCAGGAGTTGCAGAACCTTGTCTTGAAATAGAAAAAGATTTAAAAAACGTATATAAATATACTAACAAAGGGAATTTAGTAGCAGTTATCTCTAATGGAACTGCGGTGTTAGGATTGGGCAATATTGGCCCTGAAGCGTCTAAGCCTGTAATGGAAGGTAAAGGTTTGCTGTTTAAGATTTTTGCAGACATCGATGTGTTTGATATTGAAATTGGTACAGAAGATATTGAAGCGTTTATCGCTACCGTAAAAAACATAGCGCCAACTTTTGGAGGAATAAACCTAGAGGATATAAAAGCTCCTGAAGCCTTTGAGATTGAAAGAAGGTTGAAAGAAGAGTTGAATATTCCTGTAATGCATGACGACCAGCACGGTACAGCAATAATTTCGGCAGCAGCATTGCTCAATGCTTTGGAGTTAGCAAATAAGAAAATTGAAGATGCTGTTATCGTAATTAGTGGTGCAGGTGCTGCCGCGGTTTCTTGTACGCGACTTTACAAATCATGCGGAGCAAAGGCAGAAAATATTGTAATGTTGGATAGCAAGGGAGTGATTAGGGATGATCGCGAAAACCTTTCAGACGAAAAAGCAGAATTTGCTTCTCATCGAAAAATAGACACCTTGGAGGAAGCTATGAAAGATGCAGATGTGTTTGTAGGGCTTTCAGTAAAAGACATTGTAACTCCAGAAATGCTGTTGAGCATGAATGCAAATCCTATTGTATTTGCTATGGCTAATCCTGACCCGGAAATTGAATACGATTTAGCTGTAAAAACTAGAAAAGATATTATAATGGCTACGGGACGTAGTGATCATCCTAACCAGGTAAACAATGTTCTAGGTTTCCCATTTATTTTTAGAGGTGCACTAGATGTACGGGCAACAAAAATAAACGAAGCTATGAAAATGGCAGCTGTAAAAGCACTTGCAAATCTTGCAAAAGAGCCAGTGCCAGAGCAGGTTAATATTGCTTACGGGGAAACGAAGCTTACGTTTGGTAGAGAATATATAATCCCAAAACCTTTTGACCCTAGATTAATAACTGCTGTTCCTCCGGCAGTTGCAAAAGCTGCAATGGAAAGCGGAGTGGCAACACACGAAATTACCGATTGGCAGAAGTATCAAGATGAACTATACGAACGTATGGGTAGTGACAATAAAACCATTCGTTTATTAATCAATAGAGCAAAGCTAAAACCTAAGCGCATTGTATATACAGAAGCAGATCATCTAGATGTGTTAAAAGCGGCTCAAATTGTATATGAAGAAGGTATTGGTATTCCAGTTTTATTAGGAAGAAAAGATGTTATTAAGAATTATATGGAGCAATTGGAGTTTGATGCCGATATAGAAATTATTGATCCAAAGAGTGATGTAAAACCTGAAAAATTTGATGAATACGCCGAGAAATTCTGGATGAAGAGAAGGCGAACAGGTGTTACGCTTTACGATGCTCAAAAATTGATGACAGAACGTAATTACTTTGCAGGGATGATGGTTAGTGAGGGGGATGTAGATGCGATGATTTCAGGGTTCTCCCGTTCTTACCCACTTGTGGTGAAACCTGTTTTTGAAACTATAGGAAAATTTGAAGGTGTAAATAAAGTTGCTACAACCAATTTAATGATCACAAAACGTGGTCCGATATTTATATCAGACACGTCTTTAAATATTGACCCTACAGCAAAAGAGCTTGCCCAAATTGCTCGAATGACCAATTACACCATCAAAATGTTTGGTATGGAGCCGGTAATAGCGATGATTTCGTATGCAAACTTCGGTTCTTCAAAGGATCCTCACGCAACTAAAGTTAGAGAAGCCGTTGATATCATCCACAAGAGTAATCCAGATATGATTTTGGATGGAGAACTACAGACAGACTTTGCCTTGAACGCAGAGCTATTAAAGAAGAAGTTCCCATTTTCAAAATTGGCTGGAAAAAAGGTGAATGCATTAATTTTTCCAAACTTAGATTCTGCAAACAGCAATTATAAGCTTTTAAAAGAACTAAACGGTGTTGAATCTATCGGACCAATAATGTTGGGAATGCGTAAACCAGTGCATATTTTACAAATGAAAGCTAGTGTAGATGAAATCGTAAACATGAGTGCCGTTGCCGTTGTAGATGCCCAGCAGAAGGAGAAACGAGGTAAATTATAATTAAAGTTCGATATTTTTATTGTAATTCTATAAGTTAGTTTATACACATTAAAAAGCATTGCCTAGATTTAGAGCAATGCTTTTTTGTTTACAAGTATATAAAAGCTACAATATAGATAGTTATTGTTGAAGTTTTATAATTCAAATCACCTTGTTTTTAAGCTTAATATGTTATTTATATTTCCAAAAATCCCCAATGGCAGTTGCAAATAATTATACTATATTTGAACCCTTTAGTTTTTATTAACATATGATAACCCATATACAGGGCAGATTAGTTGAAAAAAACCCAACTGACGTAGTGATAGACTGCAATGGTGTAGGGTATTTTATCAATATATCTTTGCATACATTTTCCGAAATTCCCGCCAGTGAAAGTATAAAGCTTTACACTCACTTGCAGGTGCGTGAAGATGCCCATATTCTTTATGGTTTTACCAGTGTTGCAGAACGAGAAATATTTAGATTGTTAATTAGCGTATCAGGAGTGGGAGCAAGTACGGCTAGATCTATGCTTTCGTCATTGTCTCCAGATCAAGTTATTGATGCTATCGCGCAGAATGATATTGCAGTTATACAGTCGGTAAAAGGAATTGGAGCCAAGACAGCTCAGCGAGTAGTGTTGGATTTAAAAGATAAAATTTTAAAAGTGTACGGTTTGTCAGGAAATTCTGCCGGTACAAGCAATACGAATAAAAATGAAGCGTTATCTGCTTTGGAGACGCTAGGTTTTATTCGAAAAAAGGCTGAAAAGGTGGTGGATGCCATTATTAAGGAAACTCCACAGGCTTCGGTAGAATTGATTATTAAACAAGCTTTAAAAAATTTATAAAATTTGAAGGCAAAAAATTACGTTTACAAGGGTAGCTTTTTCAAGCTTTTAGCAGTGTTAAGTTTCATTTTGGTTAGCAACTCTTCGCTAGCACAAGATTCAACCGCAGTTGGTAATGAAATGGGGAATATGATACTTCCAAACCCAACAAGCATCCAGGATTTATACACATACGACCCAATTACCGATAGGTATATTTATTCGCAAACTCTAGGTGGTTTTAATATAAATTATCCAACTATTCTTACGCCTAAAGAATATCAAGATTTAATTCAAAAGGAGCAGATGAAATCGTACTTCAAGCAGAAAATCGATGCTGCTGATGGACGAAAAGAAGGTTCTGAAGAAGAACAGAAAAACTTGCTTCCTACATTTTATGTGAATTCAAACTTCTTTGAAACTGTTTTTGGAGGTACCTCAATTGAAGTAATTCCTCAAGGTTCAGTTGAAATGGATCTTGGTGTTTTGTATACAAAGCAAGATAACCCATCTTTTTCACCGAGAAACCGAACAAATTTTTCTTTTGATTTTGACCAGCGAATCAGTTTAAGCCTTTTAGCGAAAGTTGGAACAAGACTTCAGGTAAACGCAAACTACGATACGCAAAGTACTTTCGACTTCCAAAACCAAATAAAACTTGAATATACCCCAACAGAAGACGATATTATTCAAAAAATTGAAGTTGGTAATGTTAGTATGCCGCTTAACAGTTCTTTAATTCAAGGAGCGCAAAGTCTTTTTGGTGTAAAAACACAACTACAATTTGGTAAAACAACCATAACCGGGGTGTTTTCTGAACAAAAATCTGAATCGCGAACTGTAACTGCCGAAGGTGGAGCTACGGTCACCGATTTCGAATTATATGCACTAGATTACGACGAAAACCGTCACTTCTTCTTAGCACATTATTTTAGAGATAACTACGATCGTGCATTGGCGCAATATCCATTTGTAAATAGCAATGTACAAGTAACGCGTATGGAAGTATGGGTTACAAACCGTACCTCTCGTACTGAAAACGTAAGAAATATTGTTGCAATTCAGGATATTGGGGAATCAGATCCTTTAAACATTGGATTAAACACTCCTCCTGGAGGTTTTATTAATGTAGGAAGAAATGCATATCCAGATAACGCGAACAACGATTTTAACCCATTTGGAATTAATGGTGGAGCCTCTTCTTTGTTAACTCCTGCTATTCGAGATGTCGCTACTGTAGGGCAAGGTTTTTCTGGAGTTCAAGTAAGTGAAGGTATCGATTATGCTACGCTTGAGAATGCGAGAAGACTAGACCAGAGCGAGTACAAATTAAACGCTGAATTAGGGTATATCTCGTTAAATCAAAGTTTATCAAACGATGAAGTTCTTGCGGTTTCTTATCAATTTACTGCAAACGGAAAGGTTTACCAAGTTGGAGAGTTTTCTAGCGACGGGGTTGAAGCGAATGGAGGACCAAGAGAATTAGGAGGCAACAATCCTCCGGGAGGAAACAATGAAGTAGGAATGGCGCAAAACCTGGTAGTAAAGCTTCTAAAAAGTAATATTACTAGTGTAACCGAACCAATTTGGGATTTGATGATGAAAAACATCTATCCAATTGGAGCTTACCAACTTGAAAAGGAGGATTTTAAATTAAATATTTTCTATACAGATCCTTCTCCTGTAAACTTCATTACTGAAGCGCAAGCATCTCCTGGTCATCCTTATGCACAACTTCCCGAAGATGTAAAAGATGAAATTCTTCTTAGAGTATTTAATTTAGATAGACTTAACTTTAACAACGATCCTCAAAATGGAGGGGATGGTTTCTTTGATTTCTTAGATGGAATTACCGTAGATTCACAAAATGGTCGAATTATATTCCCTACAGTTGAGCCTTTCGGTAAGCACTTATTCGATCAATTAAATCAAACACCAACTACAGGAGTTCCTCCTGCAAGCTACGATATTCCCGAAACGTATAATGCAAACCAGCATAAATACGTTTTTAGATCGCTTTATACTTCTACAAAAACTACAGCTACAAACAATAAAATCTTACGCTCCAATTACTTCTTTATAAGCATCAGCATCTAGCAAGTTATCAATCTCTGAAGCGTCACTAAATTTCATTTTAATCATCCATCCTTCGCCGTAAGGATCTGTATTTACCTTCTCTGGCTCGCTTTCAAGGTTTTCATTAAACTCAACAATCTCACCTGATAGCGGCAAGAACAAGTCTGATACTGTTTTAACCGCTTCTACAGATCCAAAGATTTCATCTTTATCAAGTGTATCACCTACGGTTTCGATGTCTACATAAACGATATCACCAAGCTCACTTTGAGCGAAATCTGTAACGCCTATTATTGCAACATCTCCTTCAATTTTAACCCATTCGTGGTCTTTAGTGTACTTTAATTCTGATGGTAAATTCATAGTAATTATTTTTTAAAATTAGTTTCCAAAGTTATATCGCAGGGTAAAGCCACTGCGGATTGTTGTTTGAGGAAATGCAGTTGAGATTGCATACTTCGAGAAAGTATGGTCGTAATAGAATAAAGCCGTTAAGTTTTTACTCAACGCATAATCCATAGTCAATTGAGCTCCGTACATAGTTTGTCCTGCTGTGGTTTGACTATTCTCAATATCTAGATATCTTATTATTGTAACATTATCTCTTCTTGTAAGGTCTATCTTAAAGTTAAGATCACTACTCATAACAGATTTCTTTCCTCCAAAATTGGTTGCAATTCGCAAATCTTTAATTCGGTAACCTAGGCCCACAGTATATTCATTTCCTCTAATTTCGGTAAGCAGGTTGTTGGCAAAACTTAATGCTAGGGCTCGGTCTTTTCGTACCTCTGCTAAAATTTTAACCGAATTCTTCATCTCAAAATCCATTCTAATTAACGGAGAAAACTGTTCGGTTAAGTTAACATTAGTTAATAATGTTTTCACTTTAAAATTACCCGATTGATCTACAGCTTCAGGATCTGCGTGGTTGTAATCTAAATTAGATTGGAATTGGTTTACTGTATACCCAGCTCTATATCCATGAGCTAATGAGAAACGCTTGAAGTTTTTCTTAAACCAAGGCAATCTCATTAATCCAGTATATTTAATATCCCAGTTTGGAAGTGGCACATCCCTAAAGATACCCGTACTTTCTTTACCTGCTTTATTCCCTTTATAAGCCGCAAGGAAGGCTGGCAACAATACGTCCTGACTATTTCTTCCGAAACCTACCGGAAAACCATCTTCCGTTCTAGGAATTGGGCCTCCTTGATAATGTTCTTCCGCAAGTCTGTTTGCAATAATCAAACGGTTATTTCTGAAATCTTCAAACGCAGCAGAATTGGTTTCATCACTAGCAGAAAACGCTGTTTTAATCAACATAGTTGAAATGTTGAAGTTACCAAATGTATTAGGCGTTAAAGAGTTATAAAGCCCATTTTCAACAATATAGTTTTCAGAATAGTTTTCAGAATATACTCTACTACCATTTACATCAATCGTTAAATCAGTGAATGGTGTTAAGTTAGCCTGAATGTCTAACTGGCGGCTAGTAGTTTCGGTATACTGTTCATTAAATTCAGGGTACAGTGTTAACCAACCTTTACGAGCTGCCAATTCGCGAATTTCATTTTGACTTCCAAATACAAATCCTGTAGTTGGTTTTAAGGTTCCAATAAATCCAACTGAAGGCGTATATCCTGGTAAGTAAATACCATTGTTTTCTTTATAGCTAAGTTGAATTTTCTTTAATGAAGTTGCAAGTCCGATTAAGGTGTTTACAGCTTTATCTCCAGTATTTAAACCTCCTTCACCAGCTCCTGCTGTACCTCTACCCATTACATTAGGGTTTTCAGTTGCAGCTAAACCTAGTCTGCCAGACTTTTCATCTTTACTGTTCTTACCATCTAACCCAGTTCTGCCACCTCTTTCACCAGCTCTTCCTGTTTTAATATCTCCCTCGCCAGTTTCAGTTCTTCGCTGTTTACTTTTCTTTATTTTGGTTAAACCAATATATCTGTAAAAGCCAGTCATATCAACACTCGAGTTGATTTGATGTGTGCTTGCATTCTGAATTGAATTCCCTAAATCATAGTTATTAGTTGAACCATCAGTTAGCGTTACCGGTATATTATTGAATAAGTTACTACTAGCTTGCCACTGATATTCTCCAGTATATGAATAAGTCGCTCTTATAAATTTCAAAAATGGAAACTTATTAAACGGCAAGTCGTAATTCACTTGAAGTGACTGGAAGTGTTGATTAGGATTTCCTACATCGAAGAAACCATCCCACACTCCTACATTATTATTAACGTTACCATCATCATCAAGATAATTGTTTACAATCATGTTGTTGGTTGATGTGAAGTTGAATCGTAATGACTTAGTCAAATTATGATTAATAGTGTACTGCCAATCAAATAAGAAGTTACGCTGGTACAATGTAGGCAATCCAATATTCCCTTCGATAAAGTTAATATCTCTAAATTTTTGCTCGTTATACTGACGCGTAATATTTGAACCAACTGAAATATTAGTCGGCAAGTAATTAAAGTTTAAGTCTTTTAAGAACTGCCAATATTTACCTCTAAAAATTGAGTCGTTCTTTTTAAATGGCTCTATTGGTTTAGCTTCAAAATTGTAATTGTAAGTTGCACCAACTCTTACATTTTGTTCAACAGCATCTTCAACTTCAAAATCGTGGTGATCTGTTTGATTGTATGAGAATGATCCTGTAAAGTTTTCTATGTCGTAAACTTTAGGCTTAGCCTCACCAGTACGTTCTTTACGAACACCTATAAAGTTAACACTTTGACGTTTTGTATAATCTACAGCTTGCTCCTTAATTCTATCGTGTTCAGCATCACTTACTGCATTATCCAGTCTTGTTTGAAGTTCGATATCTTGGAATTCAGGGTCGTATTGTGGAGTGATAAGCTCTTCAGATCTTCCATAGTTAAATGGCAACTGCACGCCCCATTTTTTAGGCAACAACTGTCCTAAGTTAACATTGGTAACAACGTCGTATTGTTGTACGTCTTCTTTGCTACGTTGGTTTGGACCTTGCTCTAATGAACCAAATCCAACGGTACTTCTTCTACCTGAAGCACTTACTGTTGCGAAGTCGGCAATATTAGCGTCAAGCGCTACTACCGCAGCCCAACCTCCTTGGTTTTCTAATTCTGAAAGGCGTAATTCATTAAACCACACTTCTCCACTAATATCATTAGTAGTACTATTTTTAACACCTAACATTATAGTTCGAACATTTCCGAAACTTGGATTTCCTTTAATTCCAATGGTCAATTCATTTTCACCACCAGATAAATCTCCACCTAATTCAGACTCGGTGTAATAAACTACTTCAGTAGAGTTTGCTGGTGTAAGGGTTTTTACTTGTTGCAGCAATTCCAATGGTAAATTCAATCGGTTTGCCAATGGCCAAATATCTTCGGGATTTCTCGCGCCAAAACTTGTTGGATTCAACGGAATTTGAACCTCGTAATAGTTGTCGGTTAAATCGTTACCCAATCTAATGAACGCCAATAAATCGCCATTAGTAAGTTCGGTTTCATTTTGAAGCGACTCCGCATGAATAAACATTTCAAGATTTTTATATTGACGCATATCCACATCAAAATTCTTGTAAACTGCGCGACCGTCATTCGGTTCTAATCCACTAACACGAAGTGAAAGCGATTGTTCGTTTTGACGAATAATATCGTTGTTATTGTTTAACTGCTCACGTTCAAGTCCCGGAGGTAATCGATAAGGAATTGGCTCGCGGTTTTCGTTTTCTTCAATACTTACTGTTGTTACTTCAAAAAGTGTATTGTCCAAAATTGGATCTTCCATAGTAACATCATCCAATGTTTTATCGAAACGCTTATAATCTCCGCGCACTAATTCTAAAGTACCAAATCTTAAAACTGTGTTTTCTGCGAATTGAGACATAAACATTCTCATAAAGCGGATAGAACGGAAATCTGTAATTCCGTTAATAGCTTGGTCAGGCTCACTGATTGGAATTTTAAATTGAACCCAACGCACTGGAATCACACTATTGTTTTCAGTAGTAACTTCTAATTCTTTTACATCAGAAACATAGTTATTGTTATCTCTATTCATTCCTGGAAACATAGGAACGTTATATTCGAAATAACTATTTACTGTGTTCATTGTATTATCTCTGTTGATGTCTTCAACATCAGGCTGCGCTGTACTACCTCTATTAGTATCAGTTACTTCTACTGGAGAGTTACCCTGAGTACCATTGTATCTCAAATACCTATCTAAGATATTTCCTTCTGCTTGAAGGAAGTATTGATAATCATCGTTTGCTGGATCTGCTAAGCCGGCAAATTGTGGGAATCCTGCAGCTTCTTCGGCATTGTTTAATCCATCTAATCCTATATCTTGATTAATTCGCTCCTGTCCCTCTGTATTAAAGGTGTAAACTAAAGATTGATTTGAAGGTACTTTACCCCAAGCTGTTGAAGTAGTATTTCCGGTTGAACCATCCTTAGGAAGTCCATTTTCATACTGCTTTCTTCCATCTTTAAGAATATCTTCCGAAATATTCCCAAGGTTAAAGTTTAGCATTCCACCAGGGTTGGTATTGTTTTCCTCATAAATAAACGGGTCCATCACCCAGAATTGAATATACTCTACATTTGAGCGCTCAAAATCTGTGGTTGTAAGTGGTCTCATTATACCTCCAAAATTATCTTCTGGATTAGGAAGTTCATTTGTTCCGTTTGCTGCTGGGTTGTAATTATACTCTCCACGGCGTGATGGGTAGTAAGCTAAATCTAAGGTGAAAAGTGCTTGTGTTTGTCCTTGTATAATATCTTGATTTGGGAATATTTCATCTCTAAATACTCTTCTTGAGAATGGCGAAGAAAGGTCTTCATCATTAATTCCGTTTGGACGTTGTGTACTATAAAAAATAGGATCAATGGTATACCACGCTAACTTTGCACGCTTGAAATTATAAGACAAATCATTATTTATAACTTCTCCTCCAAATCCAACCGGAGTACTCGCCAAGAACCAACTTGAAGGACTACTAATATCATTTGCTGTTTGTGAAGACTCAAAATCATCTACGTAAACAGTTGTTTTCCCACCAAAGTCAGAAACTTTTGGAGCTCCAGGGCTTAAGTAAGCAAATTCACCTCGTAACGAAACATTTGACTCAACATCTGTATCGATGTTTGGTAGGTGATTAACCATTCTTGTTAAGAAAGGTACTTCGGTAGAATAAGTTGCATTTATACCATATACAGTGTTGTTGATAGGTTCTACACCATACGATGATTTTTGAGTTAGCGGACGCTCATTTAAGTTTAAATACGTAGCACCAATCATAAATTTATCACTGAATTTATGCTCAACATTTAAACCTGTAAATCGCTTACTTTGTTGACCAAAAAGTGAATTGTTTTCAGTGCTAATAGAAATTGGCGTTTTGCTGTTTAACAAACTTGGGTCTATAATTTTAACTCTACCTAATTGATAGTTTACTGTATAATCTACACCCTCAACTAAAGTACGACCACCAGCGGTAACAGTAACGGAACCTTGAGGAATGTTAAATGCCCCAATAGGAATACCATCTGCACCTGTAGATTTATAACTACCTTTTAGTTGGAATTTATTTTTCTCACTTTCTAATTGTTCAGCTCTAGTTTTTGTAGAAGTATAAAGCGATCTAAAAACGTATTTATGCTGGTTTGCATTATACGTTTCGGGAATATCGTAGCTTGCAGGAGGAACTCCTGTAGTTGGTGTTTGATTTAATT
>Ga0115844_100157_pt1 | contig 16339 bp, 13 predicted proteins | sample InSIn1gowninarea_FD_83858 | JGI IMG/M metagenome (GOLD analysis project Ga0115844, IMG submission 83858) | reverse complement strand
ACGGCTTAATCTTGCTTTACTGTTTGACTTACACGTCTATCAGTCGCGTAAGCGGGGCATATGATCACAAGATGCAGAAAGGAAAGGTCTTGGATTTTTGAAAAAGCTACGCTAGGGATAACAGGCTAATTGCGCCAGAGAGTACAAATTGAGTGCGCAGTTTGGCACCTCGATGTCGACTTAGCTCATCCACATGAATGCAGGAATCATGAAGGGTTCGACTGTTCGTCGATTAAAGAGCTACACGAGTTGGGTTAAATACGTCGTGAGACAGTATGGTTTCTATCTTCTAGAGGGAATTAGAGTAAAATAAGGATAGCCCCTTCGTACGAAAGGAGTTGGGTATATTAACCCCTGGTTTACCTGTTGTTTATGTAACCAATATTAATTATTTATTTTTGTTGGTGTATTACTATTACTCTTGTATATATTAATAGCATAGGCACGGCAGGAAAGCTATGTTAGTTAAAGATAAGTGCTGAATGCATATAGGCACGAAACTTACCTTAAGATACTCTTAAATATACGTAGTAGAACACTACGAATCTTATATAATAATATATTATTATATATTGTATAGGCTTTAGCTTAAAGGATTTTGATGTCTTCAGGTATAAAGTACTAATTTTATTAAAAACTAAATTACATACTTATCGTATATATATAGCCCGGTTAGCATAAAAGCAATGCAACCGTTTTGTAATCGGTAGAAGTAAGTGCGATACTTGCACTGGGCTTTTGACTAAAATAGTTAAATTATTTAACACGAGATAACGTTTTTTTATCGGCCTTAAGGGCCCGGAGAATCCAGAAAAAAAGTAATGGTGTAATGGCTAGCTAGCCATTACGAATATCATTAAAGTGAAGGGTCGCTGAAGCGACCGGGACTGGGGAGGGATTCACGGGAATTGCGCGGAGAGGGGGTATTCTGTAAATTAAATGGCTCGTTTAGACTAAAATGCGGGTTGATGTAATAGTAGCATAACTGGCTCATGACCAGTAAATAGGGGTGCAACTCCTCTATCCGCATAATTATAAAACTATATATATAAAAGGCTATAGCTTAATCGGTAAAGCAAGCTGCTCATGACAGCTCAGATGAGTGTTCGAATCCCTCTGGCCTTATAGTTTAGCCTTGCGCACACCCTTTTCAGGGGTTTTTTTTAGCGTTTTTTTTTTTCTTATTATTAATAATAAAAACCGTTAAAAAACACAGCAGAAATAAATGATTGATCAATCATTTATTAATGCTTCGCGCTCTAAAAAAAAAATAATTTTTTTTTAATGCGCTACATTTTTAATCCGAGTGCTGGAATTGGTAGACAGGGAAAATTTAAGCTTTTCTGATATTATATCGTGAACGTTCGAGTCGTTCCTTGGATAAATATATAAAAACATTGGTTATTTTTTTAATAAACGTTATAAATGCTAAAAAATAAGTCATTGCGCTAGATTTAATTATTTAGCTTAGTGCCGGAATAAATGATTGATTAATCAATCATTTATTAATGCAAGCGTTATATTAATAAGACCCCATAGACAAGTTAGGTTAAGTCATAACATTTTCACTGTTACATCCAGGGTTCGAGCCCCTGTGGGGTTAATAATTATAATATTTTTAATATTCTTAAGAGTATTAAAAGTAATTGGAGGATGCGAAAAGAAGAAAAAAAAAGCTTGCTCCGCGGGTAAAAAAATCTAAAATAAAAATTATCTTTGGTTAGGTAGGGGAAAAACTTACTAGGGGATATAGTTTAACTGGTAAAACTGCGATTTTGCATATCGTTATTTTAGGATCGAGTCCTAATATCTCCAACTTTTTAAGCTATAAAAGCATATATGATTAAATAAGTTAGCGCTAAGAATTGTGGTCTCGCAAAGCGCTGGGTTGGCTTATTTCTTAAATAAATAAATAATTAATTATTTAATTAATTAATAAGTAAATATCAGCCTCCTTGCGAAGAAAGTCAGAAAAATTCTAAAAACCGTTCCTATCTTCGTATAATGAAAATATGGGGGTAAGGATGAGAATTAAAAAAATATCTTTTTTCCATATCCGGCTTCGCGTAAATTTGGGGAGGTTTAGACTTTTTTTTTTATGCATTAAAAAAAAATTCTTTCTTTCTTAGCGCTAAAAAGAAATTAGCTCAATTGGTAGAGCAACCGTTTTACACACGGTAGGTTAGGTGTTCGAATCACCTATTTCTTACACAGGTTAATTTCTCTTTTAACTTTATTAATCATTTAAATTGATATTATTTTAAACCCCGGTTGTGATACAAAATTAAAAGTGTTATTATTACATAATAACATAGGAAAGTCCAGAGCTATATAAATAGAAAAAAAAAAATCCGGAAGTTAAAACTTTGGTCTTTAGTAGAAAATAAAAGTCAAAAAACTTAGCGTTATATAATAGCGAAAGTATTATTTGACTATGAGATGTAAAGCCTCTATTAAGCATTAATTTAGAATTATATTCTTTACAGAATCCGGCTTAATTGTATCCAACCTTCACATTCCTCCTATTTTTTTTGTCTTACTATACTATTGAATACACACTAATTAATATTAAAATGACTAAATATTTTACACTTAAGGAGAAATTAGGTAATATTCTTTTTTGCTTTTATATTAATTTTTGGTTCGCTTTAATGGGTTTTTTTATTATAGCTGCTATGGTGATTATATTAAGATCAACGATCTTTAGTTATTTCACCCTAGAAGAAAAACCCATTAATTACATACAATACATTTATGCCATGTACGCTACATGGTTGCCACTTCTATGGTTAATAGGTTTAGTCAGCCAATGGTGAGGTTTTGTAGGTAATAACTTATACATTTCGCTCTTTGATTTAGACTACAGTTTATCTTTCGTAAAAAAAAACGCTAAAATTGAAAATTTATTATTTTTTTTTTTGTTGTTTAGCACTTTAGGGTTTTTATTTAAGACTTTTTTTATTTATTCCTATAATTGTTCAGTAAAAGTTGAAGGACCATTAGTAGAGCAGAATGTGAGATATTCTGCTGAAAAAACCTAAAATTTAGACTCTTTTAATAAACCTTTACTTGAATATTTAAAACTACAAAAATATATCCCTAAATTAAATTTGGATGTGTTACCATACAAGTTAAATTTAGAAGAAATATCCCATAAATTAAAAATTATGGATGAATTTAACCTAATATTACACGGTAATGCAGTAGAATTTTTAAAGGAGATAGATGAAATTAATAACCTATTAAAAACCCGCGCCGAGCTCGTTTTTAGCAATAAAATACTAAATAATATAATATCCGCTCCATCAGATCTAGGCCAAAAAGTGCAAAATATATATAAATATAACGCTGATCCCGTGTGTATAGATAAGAAAAATACCATACTTTTAGGGGATGAAAGGGTAGGTTTAAGTAAATATAAGAAATTGTTATTATATAACAATTTAAATTGTAAGCACGATTTAAACCAAAACCCTATTATTTCAGCCTATCTGAGAGATACATTATTGGTAGTAAAAGATTATCTTTTAGGTGAGTATTTAAAAGAGGTATATTCTAATGACCTTCCCTCTTATATTAAATTCAACTTTAACACTTATGATTCTTATAGAGAAGAATTAAAAGTTTTAAATTCAGCTCTGAATTATTTTAACGGCAATGACTTAAGTTCAAAAGCGAAATTCGCATTCGAATCTTGGCAAGCCAGGCAGATTTGGATAGAGTTGAAAAATAATACTGGAGTGAAATACAGCAAAGGTTTATTAACAGTAAACCCAGTTGTAAGCTTTGACTCTAAGTTTACTACATCCTTTTCTCTTTTTGACAAATCCATAAGTAATACGGGAAATTACTTGCATTCTAATACAATATATCCTTTAATCCTTATTAAAGATTTCACTATAGATTTTCAGGTTTATGATGAGTTATGTGAAAACATATTATATGCGCAAATGGAAATTCTTAATATATAATCTTTGCTTAGGTATTTAGATCGGAGTAAACTTTTTAATGCTTGTTTAACCGGAAACAACTTTTCTACTACTAAGGTTTTATTATATCAAAATTGAATGGCTGCAAAAGTAAGCCTGCTTGAAAAGAACCATTATGTTAAATATCATGCACAGTATCAACTAATAGAACAATACTATTCAGAAAGAATTAAGTATTATACAAATTATGCTGTTAATGAGTATTACCATAACTCAAACAGAAGCAATTTTCAAGCAAAAAAAGGTGAGGGTATCTTAGCTTCAACTTCTTTTGTTGGTTTAGAAAGAGCTAAATTTTCTTTTGTTATACCTCCTCTATTTCCCGAAAATGGTAACAGGTATTTATTTAACTACGTGTTAGGATTAAATAAAATATATAATGTTAAGTAAAGTACATTTCTGAATCTTATTCCCACAACACTTCTTAGGATTACAAGGTATGCCTAGAAGAATAAGTGACTACCCTGACGCTTTTGCAGGATGAAACTTAGTAAGTAGTTTTGGATCTCTTATTTCTGTGGTAGCTACAATTGTATTCTTACACATGGTGTATCTACAATTAGTTTATGGTAAACCCGTGTCAAGATACCCATGATTAACACCACAGTTCTATACAGATTTATTACAAAGCTTATTAAATAGAGCCTACACAAGTTTAGAGTGATGTTTAAACAGTCCACCTAAACCTCACGCCTTTGTAAGTTTACCTTTACAAAGTTAATAAATAATATTTTTAATTTTATCTAAATCGTTATATAAAATAATAATAAAAAAAAAAATAACCTGCGAAGGGCTGGTATTGGGCGTAATTTTTAGGTATTTATCTTTAATAATATCTTACTTGCTTATACCAGCACATTGTTTATTTTTTATCCCTAGCTATAAAGTTTTTCTTGTACTAACCTTATTCTTCATCGTTAATGCATATATTTACTACATTTTTATAATTTTAGATAATTTAACCGTTTTTAGAATAAATAGTTTACGGTTATTTGCAGGGAAATAAGGAGTAAGTTTAAAAAGCATAATCAAAAGGTTGCTAGGGTAAACGCATTAGTAATGCGATATTCACATTTTAATTAAATATTAATATGTAATATCCATATTTTTTTTTAGCGCGAAGCTTTTAATAATGTGGCTGAATAAAAAGCTAACTATTAAAAAGTTTCCCTCATTATAGTTAAGTTATAGCTATAAAAACCGTTAAAAACTAAATTTTTTATAAACTAATTTTTTAGGGATACGCCACCCTGTAATGTAAAATTGAAAATTTATTTATCGCGCAAGCGTTAAAATACTAGGCAAATTTATCCACTAAGGATATAACAGATATTTAGAAAAGCTTCAGATCTAGAAAAAAAATGATTAAAAATGAGATTATTAAAAAGTCACCCTCTTATTAGTTTAGCTAATGGATATTTAGTGGATTCTCCACAACCTTCAAATTTAAGTTACCTTTGAAACTTTGGTTCATTATTAGGTTTTTGTTTAGTAATACAAATTGTTACTGGTGTTACTTTAGCAATGCATTATAATCCTAGTGTATTAGAAGCATTCAATTCAGTTGAGCATATTATGCGTGATGTAAATAATGGATGATTAATTCGTTACTTACATTCTAACACAGCTTCAGCTTTCTTCTTCATAGTTTACTTACACATTGGAAGAGGTTTATACTATGGATCATACAGAGCTCCAAGAACATTAGTTTGAACAATTGGAACTGTAATCTTTATATTAATGATGGCTACTGCCTTCTTAGGTTACGTTTTACCTTACGGACAAATGTCATTATGAGGTGCTACAGTTATTACTAACCTTATGAGTGCTATACCTTGAGTAGGTCAAGATATAGTTGAATTCATCTGAGGAGGTTTCTCTGTAAACAATGCAACTTTAAACAGATTCTTTGCATTACATTTCGTATTACCTTTCGTATTAGCTGCATTAGCCTTAATGCACTTAATTGCACTACACGATAGTGCAGGTTCAGGTAACCCATTAGGAGTATCAGGTAACTACGATAGATTACCTTTTGCTCCATATTTCATATTTAAAGATTTAATTACTATATTCTTATTTATTATAGTATTATCAATCTTTGTTTTCTTTATGCCTAATGTGTTAGGTGATAGTGATAACTACATTATGGCTAACCCAATGCAAACTCCACCTGCTATAGTTCCGGAATGATACCTTCTTCCATTCTATGCTATATTAAGATCAATACCTAACAAATTATTAGGTGTTATAGCTATGTTCTCAGCTATCTTAATATTATTAGCTATGCCTTTCACTGATTTAAGTAGAAGCAGAGGTATACAATTCAGACCTTTAAGTAAAATAGCCTTCTTTATATTTATAGCTAACTTCTTAATTTTAATGCAATTAGGAGCAAAACACGTTGAAACACCATTCATAGAATTTGGACAAATTTCTACTGTACTATACTTTTCACATTTCTTAATTATAGTGCCATTAGTAAGTCTATTAGAAAACAGTTTAATAGAATTAGCTACTCAAGATAAAGGGAAGCAATCCTAATACAGGAAGTATATCATATAACCCTCAAAACTTCACAGCTTTAATCAAAAAAGTTATTTCTACTTTTTTCTGGTTCTTATTAGATGTTATTCTAGTGGTAGTGGTAATGATGATAATTAGTTTATTATTACATTTAACAATTCTTGACTTTACTGATCCTTCACCTATACTTTATATCGCAGATGAGGCGTCTCAAGGTAGAGCAGTAATAGAAGCTAAATTAACAGGTATTCAAGATAAAATTCAATACTTTGACGAACAAGTTCAAATGGCTTTAAAAGAAGTAAACCATTTTGAAAAGATCCAGGACTATGATGGTTATCAAGAAGCAAAAGCTGCTTATGATGAACATCTTACAAATCTAAAATCAGAGCGTAAAGCTTCAGCTTTTTGACAAGCTAAACTTGACAGTGGTGATTTTACATCCAAGCTTGAAAGTTTAGCTGGTTCTAAAAGAAAAGCTTCATAATATATAGGGTTATTTTTAAATCCTGCGCTCGCTCCGCGCTAAAAAAAAAAATAAATAAAAAAAACTCTTACTAGTTTAATGGTAGAACAAGATATTCCTAATATCTTTGTCCAAGTTCAAGTCTCGGGTGAGAATTATTTCACCATACAGATGTGTATGGTGTACTTAAAATCTTCGACTTTGTCGAAGATTTTTTATTCAGGAAAATTTTTTTATATATTTATTTATATCTTATGTTACTTATGCTTTTATTGTTAATACCTATAGCAGGTTTATTTTTAATAACTACAACAATGTATAATGACAATTCATACTCGAATATAAAACAAATTAAAGTAACTGGTTTAGTTACATCTTTAGTTAATTTGTTTGTTTCATTAATTGTATTTATCTTATTTAATTTTAGTAGTAATAATTTTCAATTTGTTCAAGAATATCATAAAGTAAGTAGTTTTGATTTCTATCTAGGTGTGGATGGTATATCTATATACTTTGTAATTTTAACTACTATACTAATGCCTATTGCACTGTTATCTAATTGAAATTCAATATCAGAAAATGTAAGATCATTTGTAATAATTATTTTATTACTAGAAACATTATTATTAGCAGTTTTCTTAGTGTTAGATGTATTACTATTCTATATCTTTTTTGAAAGTATATTACCCCCTTTATTCATATTAATAGGGTTATTCGGTTCAAGTAATAAAGTTAGAGCTAGTTTCTACCTATTTTTATACACATTATTTGGATCATTATTTTTATTATTATCTATTCTTGCAATGTCATCTATCATGGGAACTACTGATTTTGATGCATTGTATAAAACAAATTTTAACTATTATACTCAGTTATTTATATTTGTTGGTATATTTATAGCTTTTGCTGTTAAAACACCGATCTATTTCTTAAATACTTGATTATTAAAAGCTCACGTTGAGTCTCCACTATCTGGAAGTATTATATTAGCCGGTGTAGTGTTGAAATTAAGTCTTTATGGTATATTCAGGTTAATATTACCTTTACTACCTAAAGCCTCAATGTATTTCACTCCGCTTATATACGTTATATGTGTAATAACTATTATTTATGCTAGCTTTAGTACACTAAGAACTATAGACGTTAAAGAATTAATTGCATATAGTTCCGTAGCTCACGCTGCCGTTTACTTAATGGGATCATTTAGTAACTCTATTCAGGGTATTGAAGGTGCTATAGCTTTAGGTCTAGGGCATGGTTTCGTATCATCTGGGCTTTTCATTTGTGTGGGTGGTGTTCTGTATGACAGATCTCATACTAGATTAATTACTTACTACAGAGGTATAGCTCAGATAATGCCTTTATTTTCCGTACTATTCTTCATACTATGTTTAGGTAACGCAGGTACTCCTCTAACTCTTAATTTCATAGGTGAATTTATGTGTTTATACGGTGGATTTGAAAGAATGCCTATATTAGGTGCATTAGCGAGTTCTTCTATAGTATTTTCGGCTGCCTACACTATGTTTATGTTTAACCGTATAGTGTTTGGAGGGTCTTTATCTAAATACTTCTTGAATAGTATATCTGATGTTAATAAAAGAGAATTCACTATTTTATTAACACTAGTAGTGTTTACAGTAGTATTAGGTATATACCCTGCCCCTATATTAGACGGTTTAAACTATAGTGTTTCTACTTTAATATATGCTTACGATTCTTCTGTTTTGTAGGTTTTGCCTTGCTCCCTACAATAATTAATAATTAAAAAAAATTCCTTCTTCAGGAATAAAAAGCTTTTTTTTTGGTTCAGCGTAAGCTACATTAAAATAACTTTTATTAGTAATGGATAGGATTTAGATTTATCTTTTTAGTATTCTGCTGTTTTTAAATATATATTATGTCAAATCTACATAGAAGTAATTTTCAGGGACACCCCTTCCATCTAGTTTCTCCATCTCCTTGACCTCTTTTCACATGTATTAGCTTATTAACTCTTACTACATCAGGTGTATTAACAATGCATGGTTTTTCTAATTCAGAGTACTGATTACCATGTGCACTTATTTGTTTAGTTTCAAGTATGGCTTTCTGATTTAGAGATATAATTTCAGAGGGAACTTATTTAGGTAACCATACTTTAGCTGTACAAAGAGGTTTAAATATGGGAGTAGCATTATTTATAGTATCTGAAGCTTTATTCTTCTTAGCTATTTTCTGAGCTTACTTCCATAGTGCATTATCACCTACTGTAGAATTAGGTGCACAATGACCTCCGTTAGGTATAGAAGCTATTAATGCCTTCGAATTACCTCTATTAAACACAGTATTATTATTAGCATCCGGAGTAACTATTACTTACTCACACCACTCTTTAATCCAAGGAAATAGAAATGGTGCATTACTTGGTGCAATCTTTACTGTATTCTTAGCAATGATATTTACTGCTTTCCAGGGAGTAGAATATTATAACTTTAATTTATTTTCTTTCGATATTAGTCTCTTATTACGTACAGCAGAGGCTGAGACTCCTTATAATGAAGATTTAAGAGCATTAGGGCAATATCTAGCAGACCAGAAGCTAAGCGTAATTTTATACAGAGATAATATTGGAGCACCTTCTAACCAAGTATCATTAGCAGACATAGGCTGAAGGGTCCATAGACGTGAGAACTCAGAACAATTATTTCTACTGGAAAAATTTTTGGATCGGTATTCCCACTTAAGAGCTTTTAGTCAGTATTATAGGTGAAACTCTGGGTTCGGCCTAGGTAGAAACGTTAATGCTGTTAACATTACGCCTGAACTCACGGATGCTCTTTGTCATTGCACAGATTTAAGTATCTAAACTAGTTTGCATGTTGTGCCTACATTATGACTATAACTTATCATTAAATAATAAAAAAATAAATTTAATTAATTAATTAATTAATCAATCAATTAAATAAATAAAAAGTAAATAAAATTTAGGTTTTTCATTACAGGGTTGCGTAGCCCTAAATAATTAGTTTATACAATATTTAGTTTTTTTTGCACATTTATTAAAAGCGCTCTCTTCGCGCTTAAAAAAATCTATTTATTACTATGTAGTTTATAATTAAATTCTTTCTATGACATTAATGAATTTTACAAGCAAAATAATTATTTTTAAAATTAATTTTTTATCTAAAGGGTCATTTTTAGCTCGTAAGCATAAATGATAAAGACTTTAATGATTTTTATTATTTTTTTAGGGCGACGCCATCCGTATGGTGGGTGAGAAGAGGTAATATACCGAGGTATACTTATAACTAGAGTTATAAATACTAAAAGTATTTATACTATCCCTATCTTTGCTAGAAGCAAGTGATACACTAGGAGTTAGAATAAAGATATATTACTAGGTATTATTTCGAAAAATTATAAAATACAAGGAACTAGTACAATAAATGCAATAACTATAGGTAATAGGATTGTTCAACAGAAAGTCATTAATTGATCATAACGTATACGAGGGAAGGATGCTCACCAAATTATTCAGCATCTGGTCAGTAATTTGATCTGGTCTAGCCTTTTCAGCCATCCATGTAATCACATCTTAAACAACCTCCGGATGTGATTCTAGTTCACACGCGTCAATCCGGTATTTGTCTTCCTTAAGACTGGGTCGTTAGAGTTGAAGATGTTTTCTACCAACACGTTTTGGTAGTTGTGGTACCTGAATTATTCAAGTTACTGACTAAATGAAATCTACCTATGAGTATTCAACCGGTTTTTCGCTTCATCTTTGGCCTTTCTCTTAAGAGTTTTTCTTTTATGAACTCTTCCCTTTTTTACCTTGTTCAAAACAATTGGTTTTTGTTCTTTCAAACTGGAACACTCAAAAACTTTATCCAGTTTTCTTTCTGTTCTACCCAAATTTTCTTCTGTACTCCACCTAAGCTCGTCAAGTGCGCTCATGAGATCGCGAATCTGTGTCCAGGTTTCCTGTCTGAATTGAGCCAGAAGGTAAACCACATCCTCCCTTATTGTAACCATCTTATCAATAAGGAGGTGGACATTATGATTTGACATATCAAACTCATTTGGAGTTCTCAATTCATTTGGACCTATAGGTTTGTAAGTAAAATAGGTTAAATGTGATGGTAGGGTGGTAAAAATTTACCTTGTATATAAGAAGTATAACCGGGTGATGATGTTTCATTTTGAGCTTGACCACCTGAATAAGGTCGGGTTGGATAGACCGGAGTGTAATCATACTCTGGAGGAAGGACTTTGTAGTCAGGTGGTGATGTTGCGGAGTATTGTCGTGATGTTGGCGAATATTGTGGTGATGTTGGTGAAAATGGAGGTGATGTAGGGCAAGGTGAGGGAGTTTGGCAATACACTTGCCAAATAGTAGAAGATGGTTTCTTGCTAGGCCAATCTTGAGAAGTCATGGTTGGATGATATTATGTAGCAATAATGATTGGGTGGTTTGATGGTAGGGTAAGATGAGAGTGTAAAGGTTTGATGGTGAAAACTCTCCACATCTAGCGCAAACTCTGATCTTATATATGTGGAAGTGGCAAATCTTGATTACAAATCTGTCCAGGTCCAGACCTTAATTAAAAGAAATTCTACACTTTATGATGCAAATGTTAGTCATAGTAACGTGATGTCAAGACGGCTAAACAAAAAATCCCTCACGCTAATGCAAGTGTTAGTCATAGTGGCGTGATAATAATAGGGCTAGACAAAAAAACCTTAATTTTTTCGATTGTTGCTTAATAGATATGCAAGCCACAGGATAAAGCCGCATAAACACGACACGTAAGATTGGCACCTGATCATGTTATGTAGCCACATAATCTTTACACGTCATACTCTTTAGTCACACTAGCGTCATCATGAGAAAATTACCCGTTTTATCCCTGCAGTTAAACCACCATTATAATGCAAGTGTGAGTCATAGTGGCGTGATGGCAAAACGGCTAAACAAAAAATCCCCCCTTTGCTGCCTAGTTGTGGCAAAAATCCCTCAATGCTGCCTAGTTATGGGTCCAATCTATTGGCTAACAAAAATCCCTCATACGTCATTTTCACAGGATGTTCTAGGATGTTGTATGATGCGCCATATTTCCAAGATATTCTAACATATTCTGTGTTACATCATAGTTTCGCTAGCCAAAACAATATATAATACCTCGTTTTTCCTCTACTCAAACAATTTTCCTTTTATTCACTCACACTCATACATTGCACTTGAAAAATCCAACTACCGCGGAGCAAAAAGTAAAACATGCCTTTTACAACTACCCCTTTTTACACTACCTCTCGCCCTGTCCGTGCTGCGGTGGACAGAATCAAAACACCCCCGGGAGGTGTCAAATATGAACATCATGTCTCCACCTGGGCGGGCACAATGCTCAAAAAGGTGTTACACTCCGATGACTACACCTTATCGTCTGAGGTGATCGATCCCAATGAAAAAAGCAAACCGGATTTCCTCATCGAGAAACTCGACCTCAATGATAAACTAGTTCGACATCTGTATGTTGAACTGAAAAAGGTGGGAGGGGATCATTTCGAAAAGGCGTTACATCAAGCCACAAAACATATACAAAATACGATTGAACAAGGAAGCGAACAGATCAAAGAATGCTTTGTTGTGGTACAAAGAGGACTGGACATCGGTTTTTTGAGTACCACGCCAGACACGAAGACCTGAAAAAGCCAGCCATCTCGAACTTTCACAATTGTGTATCACTCACCCAAGTGATACCTACCGAGGAAGACAACCCTTTTACCGATGAAGATCACGAGGAAATCCTGTGGAAGTGGGATCCAGACCAGAATATAGACCCATCACTCCATTAAGACGTAAAATTCGACAACTTCAAACGGGAAATCGTCCCTCAAGTTCCAGGAAACGTCAAACAACTTTAATTTGGAAATTACACGGGAAAAGATCCGGTACTTCTCAAATTACGGGATGAGGCCAGAAATTACAAGACACCCTGTGTGTTCAATGTTGAACTGCACGAAAGGTACATTGACTATCTCTTTCATTACATGTCAGTTCAAAACCCGAGAGTAATTGTTCCAAATCCTTGATGCAGAAAAACTGGTAAGGTGGGGGGAGGGGGTTAGTTAGTTGCAGAGTGTAATGGTATCTGGTTGCAACTTTGTTAAAGGTTTTTGTATTTTAAATTTAAAGTTTAAGTATGCGCTACTCTTTTTTTATTTTTTTTTTTTATTTCGTTATGGTTAAGTGTAGTTTTTTTCACAGCGGAAGGAACTAGAACAAAGAAATATTACTAGGTATTATCTCAAAGCTAAATAAAATACAGGGAACTAACACAATAAATGCTATAACGATAGGTAATAGTATAGTTCAACAGAAAGTCATCAATTGATCGTAACGTATTCTAGGAAAAGATGCTCTCACCCAGATAAAAGTAAATATCATAATACATGATTTTAAACCTAAGCTTAAACCATATAATAACCCTTCTACTAAAGGACTGAATAAAAATTCTAAATTTTCCGGATTTTCTATAAAAGTATAGTCAATTTCTTGTAAAAGATAAATTAAAGGTATAACATTAAAAAGATAACCTCCAAGGAATAGAATACTAGTTAATGTACAAATAAGCACTATACTTGCATACTCTGCTAGGAAGAAGAATACAAATATAACTGCAGAATGTTCAGTCATAAACCCACTAACTAATTCAGATTCAGCTTCAGCAAGATCAAACGGTGCTCTGTTTGTTTCTGCAACAGAACCTATGAAAAATATAATAAACACTGGGAAAAGTGGTATTATAAATCATATAGCTCTTTGAGCTTCTATATTTACAGTTAAATTTAAACTTCCAGTTAGTAAAATTACTAATAAAATAGCAGAACTTAATATTAATTCATAACTAATTAATTGTGCAGTACTTCTTAGAGAACCTAAGAAAGCATATTTAGAATTTGCAGATCAACCAGCTAACAGGATACCATATGTAGCAAGAGAAGAAACTGCCAACATATAAAGTATACCTAAGTTAAAATCTCAGATTGCTAATCCAGGTCCGTACTATTAATCAAATTTATCATGCAATTAATTATTTATTTTCTTCTTAGCGTAAAAAATACTTAAAAAGTAAGCGCTCTCTTCGCGCTAGCATCATTAAAAAAGAAAAAAAGCTCTCTCTTTTTTTTTAAGCGCTATAATTAATTGTTTAGAAAAGGTTTTGACTAGATAATTTCTTTCGAAATCCATTAGAATACATCTTAAATGCATTAATCTATGTAGAAAAATGCATTAACAGCCGTATACTCTTTGCTCTTTTACAGAAATATAGCGCCATTAAAAAAAATGTATTTTTTTTTAGGCGTTAAATATATCTGATTTAGATCCGCGATAACCCATTGCTCTTTCGATTATCTTATATATTGTTACCATACCTGAGTGATTAACTCAGCCACTAATAGCTTTTCAGCTACAGCTTGGTAATATAAGCTTTAGGGTGTCCCCGGAATTTGACTGTTGAACCCCACAAATGTCGTAGCCTTAATACGACAGACCAAGGTATAACTGCATAACCTAAAAGTGCGAAAATTAAAGTTATTATAGGACCTAGGAAAAATAAAACTATATTAGCCTGTGTAGGCGATACATACTCTTTTAAAAGTAATTTAAGTGCATCTGCAAATGCCTGTAAAAGACCATAATATCCAACGATATTAGGCCCCAGTCTTCTTTGCATACTTGCCATGGTTTTTCTTTCAGCTACTGTAACAAAAGCTACAGTTAATAAGGCAGGTACGACTACCAATACAACTTCAATCACAGAAATGAATGTGGGTAAATACAACATAGATTAAATCTAAAATATCTAAGTTAAATAAATAAATATTAAAGAGTTTAATCCGCAACGCAGCTTTCAAATTTATCATTTAAATTCTTAGGTTAATGACATATATGCTTTTTTCTAACCCGGATCGCATCATTATTTTTTTTTCTTTTTTTTTCTTTTTTTTTCAAGAAAAAAATCAGCAAAGCGCTAGAAAAAAAATGGCGGAGCGAGGAAGAAATAGCAAATATTGTTTTACTAAAACAAACCAGGGTGAATCTTCCGGTTAAAAATTTAGCGCTTTACAGGAGAAATCTCACGCTTTTTAAAAAGAAAGAGATCGCTCCAAGTAAAAAACTTTTATATATTATCCATTACTTTGTGTTTATTCAATTCATATGTTAATTTTATTTTTTAATTTAACCATCGCGGAGCGAAGGTAAAGTATCACTAAGGTATCATGTTATACCATTAAACTAGCAAAAAGGTTTAATGTAAAACGCAAGATATCTTATAATTAAACGTATAATACATAGCTAATGTAGTTTAACATTGCAATAAAAATTAAAGTTTTAGGGGCTAGCCCATACATTATAAAAATTATATGTATTTTTTTTAGTTTACCCAAGGAAAAAAGAAAGACCCTGCTTTTTAAGTAATGAAATATCGGCTCCTTATTTTTTTATTTAACCCAAAACCATTTTTCCATATTATTAATATAATAAACACTAAACCAATTTTTTTTTTTAAGGGAAAAATAAGAGGGAATCGGTTTTTAAAAATACATTAACTTTGTAAGGGTAAACACAAAAATTCGTGTGGTTTAGATAGACGGTTTAAACATCACTAATGTTTCTTAGCTATAGGTTTAAAAGTACGAAGGAGGAAAAAAAAATAATACGTCGTTACCTGTATTTATCTAATTATTTTTTTTTATTTTTACGCAATAGTTTTTTTTCTTTAAGAAAAATTGCGGCATATTTTTAATTTTTAATTACGTAAAGCGAAAACATAATAATAACTAATTATTACGCTCGTTGTTACGTTTTCACCTAGCGTGAAATTCTTCATAATTTCAATCGAATAGTCCACTAGGGGTGGGAATGGAACCATTAGGATTACGATTAAGAATTCTTACTTGTTTTTCAAGTAAGGCTTCATAACGACGAAGAAGATTTGCCTTTGACTTGGCTAATCGTTTCTCCAGAACTGTTTCACTAACATTAACCTGAATAAGGTTGTCCTGAAAATTACTATGCCTGTCCACCTGCTTTTGGTACAAAGTGGAGGCTCTCTTTATAGACCCTAGATATTTCTTAAAATTTCTAACCTCAGGATCAGACTTGTCAATATTGACTCAATTATTTAAGTCAGAAATGTCGCTAAATAATACTAAAGAACTTTTATCAGTAAGAGGGGATGTATTAATGTCATACCCTTGTACTAATTGTTCTTTAAGGGAAAATTTACAATACAGATCAGGAACTAAGTAAGAATCAAATTCTAATTCTTCATCATCTTCATTTAAGAAATCCGGGTATTGGTAGCTT
>Ga0115844_100156_pt1 | contig 16373 bp, 16 predicted proteins | sample InSIn1gowninarea_FD_83858 | JGI IMG/M metagenome (GOLD analysis project Ga0115844, IMG submission 83858) | reverse complement strand
TTGAAGCTGCCGTTTTTCAAATACCACAACTTCATAAACACTCATATCTTCGATATTTAATTCAAACAGTTCTAAAGGCAGCAATTTCTATAAAACACAAGACACATTTTAAATGATGTTGGGTTAAAGGCAAATCTGTCTTTAGTTTTCTTCGCAAACCACAATAGTACTTATGGATATCTTTAAAAGATAAGATAATCCGCTATAAAATATGAGTAAAGGTTACAGGAGAAATAACTGTTTATAAAACCTTTTTGTATGCTTAAGTATTGTCTTGGCCTCGATGTTTCAAGTAAAGAGCTTTATGCGTGTTTGTCTGTTATTGATCATTTGCAGAAAGTGACTGTAAAAAGCAGTTCCAAATTTCTTAATAATGCTAATGGCTTCGAAAGTCTTGTCGCCTGGCTTGTTAAGCACCACAAGCAAAAGGATGTTCCCCTCGTTGTAGTGATGGAAGCAACAGGAGTATATTATGAGAATGTAGCTTTATTCCTGCATCTTAAGGGATATAAAGTGTCGGTAGTGTTACCGAATAAAGCTAAAAAATATTTGCAGGCAACAGGACTAAAAAGTAAAAATGATCGCATTGATGCGCAAGGATTATCACGCATGGGAGCAGAGCAATCACTTGACGTTTGGCAGCCTAAAGATGAATATTTTTACCAGCTTCGGTCTTTAACAAGACAGCAGCAAAGCCTCCAGGAGCTAAAGACAAATATCAATAACCAATTGCATGCTGACGAGCACGGAATGTATCAGAATGAAGTAGTTATAAGTCAGCTGAAGCTTCTTATTAAAACCATTAATGATCAGATTAGGGACATGGAAGCTGCAATTGTTGCTCATCTTAATAAAGACAAAGAGGTAGCAAAACTGGTGGAGGGGATAACGCTCATAAAAGGAGTAGGTGCATTAACGGTAGCGATAATACTTGCAGAAACAAATGGCTTTGCTTTGTTTAAAAATATTCCTCAACTGATCAGCTTTGCGGGATATGATGTAGTAGAAAACCAATCAGGAAATCATACAGGCAAAACACGCATTTCAAAGAAAGGTAACGGACACATACGTCGCTCGTTACACATGCCGGCCTTGGCTGTAATTCGCTATCAGCAATCACCTTTTATACAATTATTCAATAGAACATTACAAAGGCATGGAATAAAAATGAAAAGTTATGTAGCAGTACAGAAAAAACTACTTGTATTGATTTATGTGATGTGGAAGAAAAAAGAACGGTATCAGCCAATAGAAAAGATTGATTATTCTGGAGAACAAGAGCAGATGTCTTCCTCTCTGTTCAGCTTCGAAGAAGCTGGGGCACATTGTATAGAAACAAAATAGCGCCAACCAAAGCTGGCGCTACACAAGGTAAACATTCTGTCGAACCAGTCGCAGCATGTCTCCTCTCTGTTACACACAAAAATAAATGAAAATTAATTTGGTTAGCATCATAGTACCTTTAACGTTAGTGGCAATTTTATGGGAGCATCTTTCAGCGATATAACTTTATATACTTCTACGCCTTATAAAAACGACACCCCAGAATATTGGGAAGAGACCTCTTTGAAAAACTTTGTTAGTGATTTATACGTCCAGAAGATGCATGGCTACAAGCCACCGCAAGCAACAAGAATAACGTTACAACCTGACTATTATAACATTTGGGACAGAACTTGGAAAAACGGTTCTATTTTTTCGATAGCTCCACTTTTTGAGCGTGAAAAATACGAGGCTTTGGACAAGAGGGGAAAATATCAATATATCCTTGACATTGTTCATGGTAGCATGATTCAACTTGGTAGAGAATATAATTGGGACAACGAAGTTTTCGAGGCGGCATACAAAGAGATTATAGAAAGTGAATTTTCTTTCATTATTGATTATCCTTTCAAAACCTCAAAAGATAGAAACAAACAGGGTAAACTGGTGATTGAGAAAACAGAAAGAACGACAACAGTTAACGCAGTTATTAAGATTGGAGACAAGTCAGTAAGTGGGAAGCTATTTGACAAGAGGAATTGGTTTTGGTACGACAGTGCCTATCAGATAGCAAAACATTATAGGTGGCTTGACAATGAAAGATTTGGTATTCAAATAAAAAAGTTGAATTTTTCTGTCTGGTACTCCTTGGCGGATGACAAAGTGTTATTCGAGGTGAATGGAGAGGTTAAAGACGAATATAACCTGGAAAGAATGTTTACGCTATGAAAACTGCCACTAACAGGCAGCTTTGCAAAAGCAGGGCAGAAGAATCTACATTGAACTAAATATCTTTAATAAACATAAGTAATAGAGTGAAGCGACAGAACATAAAATCCTGCCATCGCAAAGCTGAGAACCGTTGTGCGTCATGTTGAAATCTACTAATACAAATCAGCCATTTTTGTCTAACTATCATTCTTAAAAAATTTGTAAGAAATGATATACCAATATAAGCAGCCAAGCGTTGCTCTCAGACATTATGTAAGAGATTACGTGCTTGCTCATTATGTAATGGATGCTGCAATTGAGGTACCTCTTAAACCTTTGCCAGCAAAGCCCCAAGGTGGAATTCAATTTATCATAAAAGGTTTTGTTACAGTGAACAACGCATCATTACTACTTAAAGAGAAAAGACAACAAACTCTAATTACGGGGCAGCAGGAATTTAGGCAAACCTTTCAATTTTCCCATGAGTTTTTGATGATAGACGTAATATTTCAACCAGGGGCATTCTATAAACTTCTTGGCGTACCAATGAATGAATTTGTAAATAAACATATAGATGCTGAACTGTTGTTCGGACAAGAGATTCATGAAGTAAATGAGCAATTACGGAATACATTTTGCTATGAAACGATGTTCGTTACCATTGAAAAGTTTTTGTTAAAAAAAATAAGTAAGATTAAAGATAACTTGCATCCGATTGACAAAATCGGTCAGTTTATACTTGATAACCCTAACTCATTTAATTTAGACTTTGTTGCAAGCCAGGCTTGCTTATCTCACCGGCAATTCGAAAGGAGATTTGTACAACAAGTAGGTATAACTCCCCGGTTCTATCAGAGAATGGGGCGGTTTCGTAAAGCATTTGAACTGAAAATACGAAATAGAAATGTAAGTTGGCTCCACATTGCGTGGCAAATGGGCTACGCAGATTACCAGCACCTTGTTAGGGACTGCAAGCAATTCTCAGGAAATACACCAAACCAGCTATTCGAAGAAGAAAATAACTCGCCTGCCCAAATGCTGGGTCTTACATTGGAATTCTACCGTTAATTTATGACGATAACTTACCACCAATTTCGTTTTAAAAGGTTAGACATTTGGAACTAACAATTTAAAAGACTTTACTATGCAGACAGCATTTGTCCTCAACTTAGAAGAAGGCCAGACTGAAAAGCCGTACAATGTATTAGGGATGCCTACTTATCTTAAGATTTCCGCAAAAGATACTAACGGGCAATTTAGTTTGTATTATGGTGATTATAGAAAGAACCAGGGTCCGCCATTGCACCAGCATGATTTAGACGAAGTCTTCTATGTCACTGAAGGTGAATTTATATTTCAGTTAGGAGAGAAAAAGGCAAAAGCAGTTGCCGGGAGTACTATTTTCATTCCCCGCATGATGCCTCATGCCTTTCTTGTTGTAAGCGAAGTAGGCAAAGCGTTGTTTATGCTTAGCCCTTCAGGAAAAGTGGAACAACTTTTTGCAAAGTATGACAGTTATGAAACCTTTCCATCAGTAGAGGAACTAATGCGGGTTAATACAGAATATGGCTCCCCGGTCTTAGGTCCGCAAATTACTGAAGACTAAAATGGGCCAACTTACAAACAAAAACACGAACGCACAACAATTGTGTTTGCGATATGTCGGCGGACGGAACCTGGCTCAAGAGTAGTTTTTCAATGAAGCTTTATATCTTTAACCAGCGTGACGGTAATTCTATTGCCGCCACATCGCAAACACTTTCTCGTTGCCAGCCATGCCGCCGCAGGCGCAAAGCCTATCATTATTTCTTTAAAGCCTTCTACGGACAATTCCGCCTTTGTTGGTGTTCTTCACCAACAAATAACTGCAATTGAGGCATGCTTAAAAAAAAGTAATTTACAAATAACAGTTATTCGTGGGCGTAAAGCGTGTTACTTCCCCCGCTAGTTTAAGTGTTACGCAGGGCACTTAAATCTAAAAATAGCTGTAGGACTGCGTCCGGCAAAAATAAGATTGCTAGCAAATGAGTATGAAACAAGCAGTGCAACAGATTACTGTAAAATAGCAAAAGGCAAAATATACCTGAAAAAGGTTTAAACTCTGCCAGACTTAGTACTGGTTTTTCTTTTCCGTTTAAGTGTTGCGCGGAACAGTTGAACGAGCGGGTGGTAGGCTTTTGTGCAACTTCCATCACTTCTATTCATACATTTCCTTATTCACTATTTCATCCTGCCCGCAAAGAAGTTTATCAGTTTGCTTTATACTACCGAAATAAAGTTACTTCTACTCTTACCAGGATATGTTAAAAAAGCTTAACTATTTCTATATCATTCCCAACCCAACCCTTTAAAAAGCATTGTCATCTTATTGGATAATTAATTAAAACTAATAAGAAGTTCTATGAACAAATTGAGACTACTACTGGCAGTTATGTTACTGATGGTCGCCGGATTGTATAGCTGTAGCAAAGAGGCCGGAGCCACCGGTGCAACGGGAGCAACGGGCACGGCTAATGTGATGCATTCGGGTTGGACCACTTTAAGAATGAGCTATAACTCAACCGACAGTGCTTACGAACAAACCCTTGCCGCCGACTCTATAACACAGGCTGTGCTCGACAGCGGAGTGGTGATTGGCTACATTGAGTATACGAATTCGGCCAGCCAGACACAGGTTGAAAATGCAAGCAGTTATATGGAAGAAGTATTTGGTGTAGGAAGTGTTCATCTGTACTCAGCTTACTACGATCTTACAGGTGCAAATTACCGGTATATTATTATTCCCGGCGGGGGAGCAATGGTTGCGGGCCGTTCAGCCAATGCTGCCAATACTATCCAGGGTTATACAAAAGCGCAATGGCAGGCAATGACTTACGAACAGGTGATGGCGTTGCTGAAAAAGCAATAGTCTAAGATCGGGTAAGGTAAGGTGTTGGCACATGGCGAGCCTCTTTATGTATTGATAAAATATACCGTTACATATTTGCTATCGTGGTGGGCCAATGCCTTATTCCCTCCATTCTACTACTATTCAAATCTTCCCGTACCTTCTATTATTCTATACGGCTTGCTAAAAAAGTCGCTCACTACTGCATTAAACTGATCCTTATAAAAAACGGGGGTTGAATGACCGGAGTTGGGAATGATCCATAAATAAGATTTAGGAATGGACTGAGCGATCAACAAGGTGTGTTGTGGTAACAATACATCATGATCTCCGCCAATAACCAGCGTGGGGCATTGGATGTAATGTAATTGCTGTGTTGTGATATGTGGTTCGTAAGAAAGCAGGTGCATTAGTTTTCTCTGGTGCTTTATTTCGGGTGTCTGTTGCACTTTCGCTATTGAATCGTTCATCTTAATTATCATATTATAAACAGAAGGATCTACCGCAGTGGTATCGGGCCATAGGTTAGCGCCTGTTACGGCAAGTTTCTTTACCTTGTCCGGGTGTCTCATAGCAAGCAACAAACCATTTATTCCGCCGTCGCTCCAGCCTATCACATAACATGAATCCACATGAAGTGAGTCTAACAAAGCATTCAAGTCGTCCGTCATCATTTCATAACTTAAAGAATCGCCTGTGTCTGCTGACTTTCCCTGTGCCCTGCTGTCGGCAAGAATAACTTTATAGCTTTTAGAGAAATAAGGTATCTGGTAAAGAAAGTTATTGATAGAGCCACCATTGCCATGAATGATCAGTAGTGGTTCGCCTTTTCCATATGTTTCGTAGTACATATTAAAACCTCTTGTTTTTACGTACTTCCCTACTTTGGTGTTTTTACCATACATTGTTGTATCGAAGGGAGAAGCCTTGCCTTGTTGTGCGGAGGCAAACGTTACATAAATTGAAGCAAGCAGTAAAAGAAATAGTTTTTTAAAACTTTTCATCGGCATGTTTTTTATTTCTGTTTCACTAAGCCTGAAGTGAGGTTTTATTTTCAGCCCCGGCGTGTTGTAAAAGAAAGATACACATAAAAATAGCTTTAGCGAAAACATGGATGAGGAAATAATCTGCAATTGAATTTAACCAGTGATAGTTTAAGTGTTTTGCAGGATACTTAAACCAGATTACTGTAAAATATTAAAAGGCAAAAAACACCTGAAAATTGTTTAAACTCTAACCAGATGAAGTCGTGGTTTTTTCTTTTCCATTTACGTAAACCAAATTGTTATTAACTATAAACTTCTGTATTTTGTTGATTGATTATTGCCACCCACTGTATTTATGAAACAGGAACAAAAACATAGCAGAACACAATTTCAGATAGATAGAATTGCGTTTTTTAGTGATGCTTTAATTGCAATTGCTATAACATTAATGGTGCTGGAAATTAAAATACTGGAATTAGGAACAAGCATAACGTTCGGGCAGTTTTGGGAGCAATATTCTTTTAGCGTGACTCTTCACATCATAGCACTGCTTATTGGATTTATCACTATTGGCAATATATGGATGCATCATCACGACCTGTTCGGGCATATCATCAATTACAATAAAAAACTAACCAGGATAAATCTTTATTTTCTTTTTTCTGTAACGCTGTTACCCATTTCAATATCTTTTTTGTTTACTGAAAACGAACCGCCACTGTTGCCACGATTTTGTTACTTCACAAATTTACTTCTTGTAAATCTTTTATTTTACTTAATGGTTGTACTTATATTCAGTAAGCATTATAATTTTTCCAGTATAAAAGACAGAGTTGAAATAAAAAGAATCAAAATGTTTTCATTGATAGATGCGTTAATAATCTTACTGGTCCTGGTTATTTCGGTTATCAATGTAAACGAGTTTTTCTGCCGCTTCCCTTTATTATTTCGGGGATAATTAAAAGCATTCTTAATAGAAAATGGAAACCAAAAAATAATTCAGTACAATAAAATGGAGACCTTACTAAACAAATAAGCAAATGAATACGACAAAAATTACGGTAGACGCCATCATCAATGCTGCTACAAAAAAGGTTTGGGATTATTACACCAGCCCACAACACATTATCAAATGGAATTTTGCTACTGACGACTGGCAATGCCCCAGGGCTGAAAACGATATGAGGGTTGGTGGAAAATACAGTGCAAGAATGGAAGCCAAAGACGGTAGCTTCGGTTTCGACTTTGAAGCGATCTATAGTGAAATAACAGAGGGCAAAGAGTTTACGTATGAATTTGGTGGACGGGCAGCAACTGTAAAGTTTGACGATCTGGGCAATCAGACGAGAGTAACAGTTTCGTTCGACCCTGAAAAGGATAATCCTGTTGAGATGCAAAAAGGCGGTTGGCAAGCCATCTTAGACAACTTTAAAAGATATGTTGAGGCAAATTAAACATGGCGTTATAAGTATAGCAATGCAATAGATTTTGGTAAAACGGCAAAAGGCAAAATACGCCTGAAAAAGGTTTAAACTTTACCGGCTGTAGTGCTGGTTTTTTATTTCATTTAATGTTTTATCAAACACTTAAATGAGCGGGAGAATATGTTAATCATATAAATGGTACATTGCCAATTTTAATGTTTGTCTGTTAACCGGATACACAAACGACAGGCATTAAATTGCCAACCTAAAAGAATGATCCATACAGAAAAGCACTTAAAAAGTTCGGATTTTATAACAGATGTAGTTATTGGAATGAGTGATGGCTTAACCGTTCCGTTTGCGTTGGCAGCGGGCCTGAGTGGTGCAGTAACCAGCAACACTATTGTAATTACAGCAGGTATAGCTGAAATTGTAGCAGGTTGTATTGCCATGGGCCTGGGAGGATATCTTGCAGGTAAAACTGAACAGGAACATTACCAGAGTGAATTAAAAAGAGAATACGAAGAGGTTGAAAATTTACCTGAAAAAGAAATGGCAGAAGTAAAAGAAGTATTCGCAGATTTTGGCATCGACGATGAGGGGCAAATACTTTTAGCTACCCAATTGTCTAAAGACAAAGCCAAGTGGGTAGACTTTATGATGAAATTTGAATTAGGCCTGGAAGAACCTGATCCTAACAGAGCGAGGAACTCTGCGTTGACTATTGGGATTGCTTATTTTGTAGGTGGTTTATTGCCGTTAACAGCTTATTTCGTCACGTCTACACCACACCAGGGATTATTTATTTCAGCAATTATAACTACAATATGCTTATTTGTTTTTGGATATTACAAAAGTAAAATAACAGGACAATTGCCACTACAGGGCGCTTTGAAAGTTACTGCAATCGGACTTGTAGCAGCCGCGGCAGCTTACTTTGTAGCGGTTGGTTTCGACAAAGCTTTTCATTAAGTCTCCATTCAAATAATTTTAACCTTTACATTGGCTTTAAAAGTTCTGATAGCAACGTAGCATTATAAGAATGCGATGCATTAGATCATTGTAAAACACAAAAGGCAAAATGCACCTGAAAAAGGTTTAAACTCTGAGAGGCGCAATACTCTATTTAAACATCCTGCAGAACATTTAGATGAACGGCGAGAAATAGTTTTGATGGCGGTTCCTGCCATTACTATATTGCAGGCTACTTAATTAACCTTTCCCGTCGCAATGCTTTTTCCTTATCTTATTTCCTGAAGGTTAGTTGGGGAGAACCTTAAATGTAATGAATAATAACAAGCCTGGTACAAAGCCGCATTACCAGATATTAGATGGACTTAGGGGTGTAGCAGCTATTATTGTGGTGATCTTTCACCTTGCGGAACCTCTTTCAACCAGCCATCTTAACAACGTTATCAATCATGGCTACCTCGCGGTGGATTTCTTCTTTTTATTATCCGGCTTTGTAATTGGTTATGCGTACGACGACAGGTGGGACAAACTAACCATCGGCGGATTTCTTCGCCGCCGCGTAGAGCGGTTGCAACCGCTGGTGGTATTGGGCATGACGCTTGGCGCCATTGGCTTTTACTTTACCGATTCAACCATATGGCCGCTTATTCATACGGTTCCGGTATGGAAGCTGGTAGTTGTTATGCTGATAGGATATACGATTATACCCATACCGCTTTCTATGGATATACGCGGCTGGCAGGAAATGCATCCGCTGGATGATGTTGCCTGGTCATTATTTTTCGAGTATATAGCGAATATTCTTTACGCGGTTGGCCTTAGAAAACTATCTGATAAAGCATTGGCTGGTTTTGTGGTGTTGGCAGGTGCAGTGCTTTTGCATTTCGCTGTTACTAACTCAAACGGAGACGTATCCGGTGGATGGACACTGAATGCCGAACAGGTGCGTATCGGGATGACTCGCACTATGTTTCCATTTTTTGCAGGGTTGCTTTTATCGAGGGTAACACGGCCTGCCCACATCAAAAATGCTTTCCTATGGTGCAGCGCAATGGTTGCGTTTGTTTTGCTGGTGCCAAGAATAGGCGGTGCAGAACATCTTTGGATGAATGGTTTGTACGAAGCTTTTTGCATCATTTTTGTCTTTCCGGTGATTGTTTATATTGGAGCAAGCGGCGTGGTGGGTAGTCAAATGGAAGACAATGCCTGCAGGTTCCTCGGCAATCTTTCTTATCCCTTATACATGATGCATTATGTGCTGGTCTATTTTTACGTTGCATGGGTCAGCAATCATAAAGGAATTACTTTATTACAGGCGTGGCCATATGCTCTGCTAACATTTTCCGGGGCAATCCTATTGGCTTATGCAAGTTTGAAGTTGTACGATGAACCGGTGAGAGCCTGGTTGCGAAATAAACTAAAGTAGCGGGAAGAGAATGGCGATTCATTAGATCACTGTAAAACACAAAAGACAAAATACACCTCAAAAAGGTTTAAACTCTGCCAGGCGAAGTACTGGTTTTTCTTTTCTATTCAAATGTTTTAGGTGTTTATCCCAACTTCAATCTCAGCTTGTTGCTACTCCTTTATTTAAAACCTACATCTTTCTATATAATTTTTTTATAATCTGTTGCATTTGCGATTTCTTTTCCATAGCTTGTGTTAGGATTTATTAAAAAAGGATTAAAATTTAATACATCTGCCTCTTCTGCTACTACTGTAAAAGGGACACTTCTCGTCTATTGCTTCTTTAATTTTTAATCTTTTGTAAAGGCTTATATACGATCTGTAAGGCAAGGATCTAAATACTAATTATCCGGTTGTTACCCAATTCTAATGCTATGTATTCTTACGGCCTTTGATGCAGGCTAATAAATCAATATCCTACTTTCCATTTTGTGTTTTAATACAGGGGTTATTGCCGGTAATGATATTATTGGTGATGTTTAGTTAGCTACTTACTAATCGAAGGATCGACAAAATAATGCTCATCGTACTTCTGATATGAGCATATAACTCTTTTATACAAGGCTCGCTATTATTTTATTCTACATAGTAAGTGCAGTACTATGCCTTAGAATTAGCACCTGCAAATTTTTTTACAGTTACTGGTTTTATAGTCTTTCTGGTTCTTAATCATCTGTCTCTCAAAATAAAGCTACCAATGTCTTTTTCTAATTACCACGACGTAATTGATATGATCTTATACGCGCTATTTAAAAAAAGTATAAGATTATCCGATAATTCTCCTCCCGGTTTTATCTCTCCAATCCTTTTGTATACACCGTCTGAAATTTTGATCAATTATCATCCTGGTTCTTCCAATCCTTAACCATTAAAATTACGATCATGCCAAACTTTTTCTATCCAAAAAACCATTCTTTACCTATAGGAAAATGGGATATGTTTTATGCTTTATGTACTAAAGCAATAGCAAGCTTTCTTATAGTGTTTACTTTATTTTTTTCAAACACATTATTGGCACAAACAACAGATTTAACCAAATGCTACGGCAGTTGTACATCTAATGATTTTACTATTACAAGGGCAATTTTAACTGATATTAATGGCGTACCCTTAACATCTTCGGCCTGTAATACTCCAGGTACAGTGGTACCCGCTTACTTAACGTTAACTTTCACTAATAATACCAGCAGCGACAGGAATGGTATATTTATATCCGGGACCATCAACGGAAATTATATTTATAATTGCTTTCCTGGCATTCTTCCCAAAAAAACCGCCACTACTTTTACTGATCAAACTCATGTGGTACAGTGGACTTGCGGAACTGATCTTACGCTCGTAGGTACCTTTACAGCATGGGGTAGTGGAAGCGACCAGGTTTGTAGCCAAAGCTGCAGCCAGGCAACTCCATCAAAATGCCGGCAGGTAGGCGACGTAGTAATTCAAACTCCATTGTCTGATAATTTCAGTTCCTCTAACACTTGCGTAGCGGGCAATAATTTCCAAACAGTTGCTTTTACCGGTACTGTAGCTGGTGGAAACCACCTCTACACTTACTTGTGGAACTTTGGAGATGGAACTACCAGCACATTGCAAAGTCCAACTCATACCTACGCATCTGCAGGCAATTTTACTGTCAGCTTTAAAGTAACCGATGGTAATAATAACAATTATACTACTACTAAAACAATTGCAGTTGTCGCATGTTGCACAACACCAACCATCTCAAATCAGCCTGCAGCTCAAACAAAATGTAATGGAGCATCAGCAACTTTTACAGTAGCATCGTCCGGAGGTAATCCCGCACCAACTGTTCAATGGCAGGTACAAACTGCTGGCAGTACCGCCTGGACTAACTTAACAAATGTTTCTCCATACAGTGGTGTTACTACAACGAGCCTGAACGTAAATCCCGCAACAACTTCTTTAAATGGGAATTCATACCGGGCTATATTAACCAGTGGCGCATGTACCCCTGCTACCAGCAATGCTGCCCTACTGACTGTTAATGCTATACCAGGAGCACCTACAGTAACCGTAGTTAACAATTGTGACGGAAGCTCAGACTTAACTGCTACCAACTTTACAGGTTCTTTATTATGGAGCACCGGCGCAACTACAGCAACTATCCATGTTATCAATGCAGCTACTTATACGGTTACACAGACTGTAAACGGCTGCACCAGTTCAACCGGTTCAGGCGCTTCAGCACCCAAAACTGCGCCGGCAGCACCAACAGTAAGCGCAGTTAACAATTGTGACGGAACTTCAGACTTAACTGCTTCTAATTATACCGGAACATTGTTATGGAGTAACGGGGCAACTACGCCAACCATTCATGTTACCGATGCTGCTACCTATACTGTTACCCAAAGCGTAAATGGCTGCACCAGTTTACCTGGTTCAGGCATGTCCGCACCAAGAACTACTCCGGTAAGTCCTTCAGTCACCTATAATGCACCTGCATGTGACCAGGCTACGTTTAGCGTAACGGTAAATTCAGTTACTCCATCGGCCACTTATAGCATAGTAGACAAAAACGGAAATGCAATTACGGGTGTCAGCCCTTCTGGTTCTTATACTGCTCCAGCTGGTACCACTAGTTTCTCTTTTGCCAATATTCCTGCGGGCTCAGGTTACAAGGTAACTGTCACCAACAATGGTTGCCCTTCAATCGAGGCTACCTGCGGCACGGTAAATGTTGCAAATACAGCAAGAAAAATGGTATCAGTAAAACCTGATCAGTCACTGGCGCCAACAAGTGTGAAAGCTTTTCCAAATCCATTCAACGATAAGATAAAGTTTTCTATAACCGCCTCAACATCAGGAAGAAGTTCTCTTGACCTATATAACTTTTTAGGTCAAAAAGTAAAAACAGTATATCAGGGTTACATGGAAAAAGGAACAATGCAGACCATAGAGTACAATGTGCCTTATAGCCAACGTACCAACCTGATGTACGTTTTCCTTTTAGGAAATCAAAAGATTACAGGTAAACTGGTAGGAATGAAATAAGTGTAATTTTAAGAATAACACTCTATGAAAATCCCGGTTGTGATCCACAACCGGGATTTTTTTATAATAACACTGAGACTATAAATATTGAAATGACTTAAACAAAGTCACTGTCGTAGATTTCAACCGAAGTTCCTGATATAAAACATCGAATTATAAGTATATCATTGCAGTAGATTATTGTAAAATGGCGAAAGGCAAAATACATCCCAAAATCATTTAAACTCTGCGAGACACAGTTCTGGTTTTCTTTTGATGAATGAGAGTATAAAAAAAGCTCATAGATTTTGTATCAATTGCTAATGGTAAATGATGATAGATCATGTAACATGCAATGATCAGATTATTGGATTTTATAGCAGAGCAAAAAAACAATACGAAAAGATAAAGTCTATTGCAATTTTAACTACAAATATCAAACAATGAAAATAGAACACTTAGCCATCTGGACAGAAGATTTGGAAGCAGCAAAAGATTTTTACACAAAGTATTTCAACATGACCTGCAGTGAAAAATACACGAACACACAGAAGGTATTTTCATCCTACTTTCTTTCATTTGCGGATAGCTCAACAAGAATTGAAATAATGCATCGCGGTGACATTTTAAGTTCTAAAGACAAAAAAGGATTAATAAACGGGCTGACACATTTTGCCATTTCGGTTGGAAGCAAAGAATTGGTTAACTCGCTTACTGAAAAATTAAGAACAGACAATTACACAATACAAGGAGAGCCAAGAACAACAGGAGATGGATATTATGAAAGTGTTGTTTTAGATCCGGAAGGAAATTTAATTGAAATCACTGAGTAATAATAACTAAGTTGAACACTTAAATTTTGCTCGTGTAACACTTCATTTAACCTTTAGTTTTACGCCTGCGATAAAGCTGCATCTTTAAACAGGGTTTGTGAAAGCTGTTCAATTCCATCTGCATAAGATGTTGGCTTCACTTTAAAGTAATCATCAAACTTTGTGGAATCGAATATATAATCATATTCATACTGGTAGTAAAGTTCTGTACTTTCCCCTATCATTTTATTAAAGAGACCCATTGAAGTCAGCATGAATTTATTTACCCTTGTATAAGCAGGACGTGTGTTAAAAATACGGGCAGCCAGGTCCATAAGCGCTTTGCCAGTAAAAGCAGGTGCAGTGGGCAGGTGCCATACCTGGTTGTCGCTTCCAGGATCGTTACCCAGCATCGCAACCGCTTTGTCTGCATCAGGTACAAAGGTGAAAGAATGTTTGGTGGAGGCACTACCCAACCACAATGCATTTGATCTTTTAGCAAATCTGGCAAGCACCATAGAATCGAAAAAGCTGTTAAGGCTTTCAGCACCATAAAAGTCAGCAGCACGTGCAATGGACGCTCTTATGTTTCCGGCCCTTACTTCCGTCATCAATTGTTCTGCAATCCGGGCTCTTACTGCTCCTTTTACACTTGAGGGATTATAAGTTGTTTCCTCTGTCATAGCGCCTTCCACACGACCGTACATATACACGTTGTCGAAGAAAATAAGCCGTGCATTGCCCGCCTTTGCTGCATCAATAACATTTTGCATGATCAACGGCCATTCCTGCTGCCATACCTTTTTATTGTACTGCAACCTCGCACACATGTATATAACAGTTGAGCCTTTTGTTGCATCAAGCACCTGTTGTTTGTTTTTCAGGTCAGCACCAACCCACGTTGCATTAAAAGGTGGTTCTATCTTTCTGCGGCTTACCAATCTAACGGTATAACCTTGTTGTAGTAATTCTTCCATCACCGCATTACTAACCGGTCCGCCTGCTCCTAAAATAGTTTGCATATATTTTATTTTTATAGCTGCAAGCTACAAAGTGTCTCAGGCTAAATCGGTTTACAAAAGATAAGAAACCATTTACTTTTAAAACTTTTCTTTCTTTACAATTACTTCATCGTACAATCTTTTCTTGATACGTGAAAGTGATACAGGGGTTATACCTAAAAAGTTGGCGAGGTAATATTGAGGGATTTTCTGTAGCAGATCGGGCTGTTTATCCAATAGTTCAAGGTATCGTTCTTCGGGCGATTTGGCTATAAAACTAGCCATGCGTTCTTCGTAACAGCAGACAAGGTACTCTGCTACAAGCCTGCCAAAACGTTCCATCTTATAAGCAGTACGTGGGTCATTTAAAAGTTTTTCCCATGCAAGGTGATTGAAACAAATAACAACAGCATCTTCCATTGCTTCAATACTGGTAAAGCCGGGTTCTCTTTTTAGGAAGCTCGTATACGAGCTGATCAGGTCGCCTTTAAAACAGAAGTAATTGCTTATTTCTACCGAATCTTTATCGATATAACACCTGAACGAACCAGACAATATAAAGGCAACTTCATTACAAACCTTGCCTGCCCCGATAAACAATTGTCTCTTCTTTATTTCGCGGGTATAAAGCTGTTCAGAAAAGATCTCCCATTCTTCTTCCGTAAAAACAACGAATTGTTCTAAAGACTTCCTATAGATCGTCAATGTCTCGGGTTGCCGCATGTTTTATTTATTTAGGAATGGGGTTGTGCTATCAATGAAAGCTAAAGTTACGCGGAGCTACCTTAAAAATGAAGTAAACGTTGAACAACAATGCTGCTTAAAACATAAAAGAATGGAATTTAAAATATGAAGTAGTTCCAATAGTTAGAGACTGATTACAATTAGGGGTTTTCCGATACTGGCAAAAAGCATCAAAAAAGATTGAAACTAAGCAAGGGTTTCATTTGGCCAGATCCACTTAACCATTTGCCGGGCGTTTGCCTGGTTGTTAAACATTTCGTCGAGCAATTGATGTCTTGTTTCTACATCTGACTGTTGATATGTCTGGCCATACAGTTCATTTATTTTTGTTTTGAAGTCGCTTGCGCTGTAAGCAACAATGCAGGCTTTTTCAAGGCCGGTGTTCTTTACAGCATTTTCATTCGCAAGGCAAAAACGGCCGTTAAACAAAGCATTGATCAATTTAATTTTTATACCCGTTGCATTAAAAGACGGAACAATGTTGATGTGTGCTTTTGCAATCAGATCCTGCAATTCATCCTCGTTGGGATTAGCGATCAGGCAGGTGGTGTTTTTGCTTTCTATCAAACTAACCAACCATTTCGGGGGATTTTTTCCTGCAATTACAAAAGGTATCGGCAGGTCGTCAAATACTTCACCGATCAGAAATTTTGCCGCCTTTTCATTTTCAGCTACGCTCAGGTCTCCGTGATACAAGCAGAAGGATCCTTTAGCAAGATTTTCGTTCACTTTCCAATCCGGTAGAAATAAGGGAAGATTATCGATATTTCTGCAGCCAAGGCTTCTATAAAGTTCGGCGTCGCTTTCAAATCTTCTGTCCAGATGGCTAAGTGTTCTATTTTCATTGTTTGATATTTGTAGTTAAAATTGCAATAGACTTTATCTTTTCGTAT
>Ga0115844_100155_pt1 | contig 16383 bp, 21 predicted proteins | sample InSIn1gowninarea_FD_83858 | JGI IMG/M metagenome (GOLD analysis project Ga0115844, IMG submission 83858) | reverse complement strand
ATGTAGATAGTTGATTTTATAAGCGAAGGTGGGTAGTTAGCTTGGCCACCCTCAATCCGATAAAAATAATTTAAGTGTTAGTCAATAGGACATGTTGAAATGTCACATCAAAAGGGGAATAAATAAGAAAGGTGGCCAAGTTACGGTGAACAGAAATGGGTGATGATTATGAGGAAGGGTGGAATCATTAACTAGTAGTGGGACCAACGGTTGAAAAGGAGAAATACATACTCGTCCAGCCAGTACGTCACTCAATGAAATCATCCATAAATAGAAATATTCACTGACTTCCATGCAAAGTATTGTTTTTCTCGAGATTTTGAGAGTGGAGATAACCTCAAGGAGCCATATAAGGTAAAGTTAGTCTGAGCCTACCTACTGTGAGCATCTATAGGAAGCACAAAGAAACTACAAGAAACAGTGAGCACCTACAAGAAACTATAGGAAAGCTACAGGAAACACAGAGAATTGTCACAAATGCCATAAGTGGGTTCATAGGGCCAGCAATTCCAGAATTACCATCGTTAGAGCATTGTAGAGGAAGGTAGGTCCCATATCCCCTATGTTTTCATTTTTAAAGAGAAAAAAGAAAGAAATTGTCATTTCTTTTAAGTATTTTCAGTGTGCATAGAGATAGACAGAATTTTGTGGAAGATTGTGTAGGGTGAAATTTAGACCTTCATAACCTAGAGAAGTTCTTGAGCTATAGCTAGGGAATTTGCAACGTCACTCATACCTGTAGCTAGAGCCAACACCACTACCGTAGTGAGGGATTTGTGAGTAACAATTACCCCTGAGAGCATTAGCCGGATCACTACACTTCCTCTATGATTACAGTGGAGGAAAGAGGACAAAACTAGCAACACTCTTGCCTAGAAGTGATTTTTCTTTGAAGCAGAAGAACCAATTTAAGACAAAGATGGTGTTAGAAGGGCAAGAATTCCATATCCTTGGAATGAAGTAAGTTATCACATAATTAATTATATTTCATATGAGGGTAGACTAAGTATAGTCTATGGGTACTAGTTTAAAATCCTCCATGAGTTGAGATTTGGATAAGGGACACCTCCTCATAGAAGACTTAGTGTGCCTTACCTTTTTTATAATCGAAGATAGACATGAGCATCAAGGTACAACAAGGAAGACTTAATGGGTTGATCAAACTCATCCTAGAAGATACTCTAAAAAAATTTAGAATCCCTATTATGTGGTCAACATTTGCAGACATGAATGAAGAAGATGAAATTCAAGCCAATGAGTATGATAGAGACCCTACAGTGAGGAAGAAGAGGGAGAAGGACCTAAAGAAGAAGAAGGAGAAGAGCCTAAAGAAGAAGAACCTGAAGAAGAGGATGAAGAGCCTAAAGAATAGGAGGCAAAAATAAATGAGACAAAGGAATAAGCACAAAAGGATGAGCCAAGTCCTGAAGTACAGAGCAGGGAATAAGAGGAATCTTCAAGGTTGTCTCCAGATCCTATAGAGAAGGAGGCGGTTGTTGCCTTAACTTCTCTATGTACACCTATCAAATACAAAGGAAAGAGGTAGAGGAAGACTCCCCTATAGTTCAAAACAAGGAAGAGCACAACGATAAAACAACGGAGACCTCAAACCCCTACCAATATCCCCATTAGCATAGAGGACTCACTATAAGAACAAGTGAATTTAGCCCCTCTAGTAAAGAGAGGTGAAGAAGGCACAACAAAACAAGCTTTGCCAAGGTCACCAATCACCTATGTTAGGAGGCTTGTCACCAGGTCAACCTCAGTAAAACTAGTTAAAGAACCTTTGACCCCTTTTCAAAAAGGGAAAGTTATCATATAGGAAACACAAATAGGCCTACAGGAAGAAAAATTAGTCCTATAGGAAACCCTGTGAAGACTACAGGAAAGATAGAAATAAGATAACAAAGGACTGCAAGGGAAAAGGGAAGTAAAAGATGAAGAAAATACTCAATAAATAGTAAAGGGAGAGTCCTAGGAGCTGAAGAAACCTAACCCACAGCCAAACTTAAGCTCCTATTATAGAGTCATTGAGGGGGACAGAGCGATACCACAAAAATTTTCCATCTCTCTATTCTTCGAACTTGGAAAGGAGAGAGTAAGGGCACATCGTTGGATGCAAATTGCTAAATCAAAAAGTGTAGAGGATGTAGGCCATATGGAAAAAAAAATGATAGAAATGGGTATAAAGTCGAGTAGAATAAAACACAGGGAAAGAGTGATGAAATCTCAACTAGAGGTTGAGAACACATGGCTAAGGAGACAACTATAGGATAAGGAGAACCAACTTCCAACTATGACAAGTCTCTCCATGGAGGCACTCCAATGTAGGATGCCAACAAAATCATATGCCTTATACCTCAAAGAACAATGGTGGCAGTTTTAGATAAAATCCCTTGCACAAAGAGGAATGTTGCCTTTCCAAGACCACAGGTAGTGCGTTGACCTATCTGACCAAAGAACCCTAGAGGACAGGTCCAAGATATCTAAATTCTACCTACATAACTTGGCCCTAACAAATTTGAATGTGTGGGACCCCAATCCAAAGCTAGGGGAGTTACAACAGATGACCTTGGCATCATTCATGAATCATGAGGAGCTGAGAGCTAAAAAAGTAAAAATAGAAAGATAGAGAAACCATCTCACAAAATAGAAGAAAGATAGAGCAATGACTTCAAAATCAGCCTCTTCGAGGGGGAAACCTCCTTTACATTACACAGATGAAAAATTCTTGGATGACATGAAAGATAAGACCTACTTTCTATATATAGGAGTCTAAGGGGTCACAATATAGTTAAAGTCGAAATAACAATAATAATGTAAGGGCACAACAATAACAATAGTAAGCTTCTATGGAGCACAAAAATAACAATAAGGGGCTACAATGAGAATAATAATAATGGAATACACTTGTATTATAGGGGCCTAAAATGCCCCTTTCCTTCAGAAAAGCATTGTCCTCAATGCTTAGTAGTTTTGGATGCCTCTGTATAAAATTCTTATCCTCCCATGTGGAAACCTCGGATTGTAAGTTCTTTCACTTGATGAGATACTCTGAAATTGATTGATTTCATAGTTCTCGAGTTCTTGTTTCTATGACTGCTTCATGTTCCAATATGATTTTTCTTTCCTCATCAAGTTTTGGCAATATTGTTTGAATTGAGATCTTATCACCTATAACCTTATTTAATCATGAAACATGGAAAACTTGGTGCACTCAAGAAGTTGTAGGAAGCTCCAATTTGTATGCCATAGTACAAATCTTTTACAACACCTTGTACAAACCATAATACTTTGGTGATAATTTATTATCCTTCTTAGCTTTCTTGAGGGTTGTTTGTTTGTATTGTTGTAGCCATAGAAATACCCAGCCACCTACATCAAAACTTCTTTTGCTACGATGTTGATCTTCCTATTCTTTCATTCTATTTTGTGCCAAAGTGAGGTTATCCTTTAACAGTTGGAGAACTTGTTGTTGATGCTCGATGTGATCTTCCACTACTTTAACCTTAGAATTGTTTTCTTAAATATGATGTGATGGATAATGGATTATATCCATAGAGTGTGATAAATGGGGTCATTTTTGCAGCAATATGGAAGGAAGTGTTATACCACCATTCAGCCAGAGGCAACCATTTGACCCATTGTGTCTATTTATCAGATACAAAGAAACGAAAATATCCTTCCAAACATTTTCTCACTATCTCATTTTGCCCATCAGATCAAGGATGATACGATGAGCTATGAGCTAACTAAGTACCCAGACAAGAAAATAAATTTTTCCAAAAATCTCCAGTGAAAATGGGATCTCTTTCACTTACAATAATCTTTGGGTTTCCATGTAGCTTTTGAAGTATTTCCATAAATGCAGTAGATATTGTACTTGCTTTTAAGGGATGAGATAATGCACAAAAGTGTGCATACTTGGTAAGTCTATCAACTACCACTACAATGACACTCCTTCCTTCAGATTTAGGTAAATCTATGATAAAATCCATTGAAACATCCTCCCAACATTCACTTGGAATAGATAAAGGTTGTAATAGACTTGGGGTCTTAATTGTTTCAAATTTATTTTGTTGGAAAACCGAATATTCCACCAAAAACTATTGAATATCAGATTTAAGGCCATCCAAAAAAGAAAATTCTTAACCATGTTGTAAGTTTTTGAAAATACTGAGTGCCCTCCTAAGGGAGAGGTGTGCAATTCCATAAGAATCTTTTGTTTAAGTTGTGAATTCTTAGAAAGGTATAAGCTATATTTGCACCATAATGAATCCTCTTTCCAGCTAAATTCATCAGACTTACTGGGGTCTTGTTGTAACTTTTGAATCAATTCCCACACTTCTTCATCATTCTTCCATTCATCCCTTGATTCATTTATCCAATCTGGTTGGATAATAGAAATGTCGTAAAGCAATGCTTCCACATCTTCATCCTTTCTTGAGAGTGCATCTGCAACAACATTTTTCTTCGCTTTTTTTTAGATGATTTCAAGGTCATAACCCAACATTTTTCTTACCCATTTTTGCTTCTCTTCTGAAGATAATGTTTGTTCTAAAAACTATTTAAGACTATCATGATCTGTTTTTACCTTGAAGTGTCTTCCGATTAGGTAAGGTCACCATTTCTTAAGTGCATGTAGTATTGCCAACATCTCCTTCTCATAAATAGCTATGTGTAAATACTTTACTTTGATTGGACAACTTTTGAAAGTAATGGGTCTTTCTTCTTGCATTAAAACAACACCAATTCTATTTCTTGAGGCATCACATTCCACAATAAAGGTTTTTGTGAAGTCTGGCATAGCTAAAACTGGTGCTTTGGCACATTGCCTCTTTAATATGCTCAAAGACTTTTGTTGCTTCTGGAGTCCAATAAAATGCATCTTTCTTCAGTAATGCTGTTAGAGGTGTTGCTATTCTCCCACAATTCTTAACAAAATTGCCATTATACTCTATCAACTCGAGAAATCCTCGCAGATGCTTTATGTATAAAAACAAAATTCATCAAACCTTGAAATCTAGAAGGTGCATTGGTACGGAAAAAAGCCATGAACAAAAATTCATAATGACCCTCATGAGTTCTAAATCTTGTTTTTGGAATGTCTTCAGTCCTCATTCTGATATGATGATATCGTAATGAAGGTCAACCTTGGTGATGTAAATTGCTACACGCAATTCATCCAGTAATTCATCAATGACTGGAATGGGAAATTTATCTTTAATAGTGATCTTATTGAGCTCCCTATAATTTGAACACATGTGCCATGATCCATCCTTCTTGTGCACTAATACTACTGGAGTAGACAAAGAACTTTGACTAGGTTGAATTACACCACTTGGTTCTTCCTTTATAAGCTTTGTCATGTTGTTAGAGAAAATTATCTTTCTTGGTTTCCCTACAATGCCCCTCAATTCAACTTCCTTTCCTTCTGAATTAAATTTCAAGAAAAGTTCTTTAAAATTAATAGCTATCATACCCAACTACTGTAGCCATTGGACTCTTAGTACAACCTCAGCACCACCCATTGGAATGGAAAGCATTGGACTATTCAACACATATTCTCCCATGGATAGCTTGATATATGGCACTTTCGAGAGAAATTTATGGTTCTTCTATTTGAAACCATCATCTGACACTCTGGTGTTGGATATAGGAGGCAATTCAATTCCTTCTCTATCTTACAATGAATAAAATTACAGGTACTACCCAAATCAATCAATAATATTACCTTTTTCTTCTTGATATGTCCTTCTATATTGATATTTTGATGAGTGGTTATTACAACCAATGCATTACAAGATCTGGTCAGATTCATTTATTCTTTCTCTAAGATTTTTTCTTGGTGTGTATCCTCTTCTTTTGATGTTTCTTCTTCCTTTTATTCTTCCCCTTCAAAATCTATGTAAAATAATTTCTTCTTAGCAAACTTATGACCTTTAGTGTATTTTCTATCACAACTGTAAGAAAACCCTTTTGCTCTTTTTTCTTCCAATTATTGTGCTCTCAAACTTGTAGTTTGTGGAAGGCTAGGGGAAACAACATGTCCATATTTACAGTTGTGATTGGTAGGCTTTCTTGTTGTCATAATTTATTTTTTCAAATTTTCTTGCCAACCTGAATGCCTTCTCCAATGAATCAGGTTCCCAAATGCGAACTTGATGTTGGAAGTTATCCTTTAATGTCCCTATGAATGCATCAATCCTGTGCTCCTTTGGAATATAGTTTATCCTTATATTCAATTTTTTTAAGTCCTCAATGTTCTCCACCATTGAACCTTTTTGCTTGAGATTTATCAATGGGATAAAAAAGTGTTTATTTTTGTATCCTCATAATGTGCTATCATTTATTCCATAAAAATTACCCAAGTGACAATTTGTTTACAAGAGAAAATCCATCGATACCATACAAACTGATTGGGTTCCAAATATAAAGTTGCAATGCATACCTTTTGTGTCTTTTTTGCATTATGGAGATTGAAATGTTGCTCAATTTTTAGTGACCAAGTTATGACATCCTTGCCATCAAACTTCCTCATATCGATCTTTGGAACATGGTGAGTCTTTAATCTAACATTAGAGTCCATGAAATCATGATTAGAATTTATTTTGTTCTCATCTTGACTTTTCTTTACTACCCTTTCGCCATTACTAAGCATTTCTTATAGCAACTTTATCAAATCTATCTTCAAATATTCGATGTTGCCTCCAAGTTTTTCTTCTATACCATCGATCTTAACTTCCATGCCATCCATCTTAGCTTCCATGCCATCCATATTAGATTCCACGCCAGTCATATTAGCTTCCATGCAATTATTTAAACCATCCATATTAGCTTCCACACCTTTCTTTAAACCATCCATCTTGGCTTCTGTTACTTTTCGTGAGAGTGAAATTTGTTGCACTTGGTCTTGTAATTTTGATATATCATATTGCATTTCTTCCTCTTTTTCATGAGTCACGCTAGAGATTTCAGGTTGCTTACTAGGTGTTTCCATTTTCTTTCTTCGGGGCATCAATTAATGATAATTATGCTTCACTATGTCCTTTGAATTCCTTTAAACTAATTTTTCAAAAAAAACTTATGCAAAATTTTAAAAAGACTACACATCATTTTTAGCTTTCTCGGAGCTCGATATTGAATCAGCTGTATCTTTGTCATTGCAGATCTCCAAGGTATGACATTTCGTCCTATGGTAGCCCTCTAAGTCTGTGTGCCAACCATGTAAGGTTGATCAAGATTGGATTCTCCAAGAAATAGTTAATCCAAATAAACCCATGATGTCATGATTATATAGTAGTTTAGTAGAGAAAAATTGTACGAAGTCCCATGTGTCACTATTTCGATCTTCGTACCTGAGACCAATACATAGAAAACTAAAGTCCATCATATTTCTGTAACATCTTACAAAATGTTAATCTGATGCTCAAAGAGCATGTTATGACGATTTTCCTCACATCACCTATTTGAGATATAATTTGGGAGCCTATAAAAACCCTAACTTCCTTGGTAATATCTCCAAACATATAGCGAGGCCAGACCTCAAATATGTACCCGAGGTTCATCAATATTTCTTCTCAAATGTGTTTTAATTTTATCTTCTGAAACATCATAGAAAAAATATTATAGCAAATATTTCACGATGACCTGTTTGAAGCGGCGAAACCCTAAGATCCAAACCTCTGATACCAATTGTTATGCAACCATCTCACAAAATAGAAGAAATATAGAGAAATGACTTCAAAATCAGCCTCTTTGAGGGTTAAACCTCCTTTACATTACACAAATGAAAAATCCTTGGATGATACAAATGACAAGACCTCCTTTCCATATATAGGAGTCTAAGGGGTCACAATCTAGTCAAAGCCAACATAGCAATAATAATGTAAGCAAACAACAATAACAATACTGGGTTTCTACGGGGCACAATAATAACAATATGTGGACAACATGGGCACAACAATAACAATAAGGAGTTACAATGACAATAATAATAAGGGAATACACTAGTATTATAGTGGCCTAATAGGCAACTACAGGAGAAGGAGAACGAATTGGAAACTATGGCTAGTCTCTCCATGGAGGCACTACAATGTAGGATGCTAGAAAAATTATATGGCTTATACCTCAAAGAACAATGGCTGCAGTTTCAGATAAAAACCCTTACAGAAAGAGGAACTATGCCTTTCCAAGACAACAGAAAATTCATTGACCTTTGTGACCAAAGCACTGTGGAGGATAGGGCCAAGATATCTGAATTCTACTTACATAACTTGGCCCTAACAGATTTGAATGTGTGGGACCACAATAAAAAACTAGGGGACTTACAACTCATGGCCTTGGAATCATGGATGAATCATGAGGAGGCCAGAGCTACAGAAGTAAAAAGGGTATTAGAAAGAGAAGAAACATAACCCCTTTTCATCAGAGCAGAACAACCCAACTCCATGTCTATCATTAGCACCAACAACCTCACTACCAATGATAACCAGCTTGCACCAAGATACCTAGCTAGATAAGGGCAAGAAATCACTCATTGTGGGACATGTTGACATTTATAGGAGATGAAAATGAGCAAGCCTACCAAAGGAGGTGGAACATCTTGCCCTACAGCCTAAAGATTAGGGAGTATCATTCTCCTGATAGAATGAGGGATGCACTAGGAAGGACCTCAATGTATAAGTAAGAATTGTAGAGGCTAAAATTTAATTGGATTGTCTTGAAACTCATTCCACCATTACTTTTGGCTATGTTAGAAGGCAGAAAGGAGGAAAAAGAAAAAAAGTAGTGGGAGAAGATAGAGAAACATGTAGGGTTTTATCCACAAGGGGAGGAGACTATAGTAGAAGCTTGGAATGTTAGGGACGCCACCAAATCAATGAAGGACATGGACATAGATTGAGTTGCTCAGAGGATGAGCAACACTTTCAATAGGGGGTGATGATGAGGCTCATCAATGAGTAAATTATATGGACTTGTTGATGGTCCTGGACCCGCCAACATGTCAAGGGATCTCCCTAGTAAGAAGTCCCAACAAGACCTCAGACCATTTGGTGTAGGAGTCCCACCAGTGGGTTGTACGATATCACCTTGACCGTGGTTGTGCACAAAGGTAAGTAAGATTTCATTGTTGGTAGCAAGGGTGTGACATGCACATCAAGCCAAGGAAAGTGCATGAATGGTTCTAACACATAGAAATTGGGGTGAGTGCGCCCCTTGGAAACTTGTGGAAGCATGTGGCTTGGAAGGGAACACATGAGCGAAGATAGATCACAAACTTGAAGGCAGGTAATCCAATAATCCAATGTGATGGTTAAAACAACAACACATCTCAGTAAGATTCATACAAACATATACAAAAAGAGTCTATACATACATGCATAAGAAAACAACCACATATATCACTAGAGTAACCAAGATAACTGAAATACAATAACAACATATGCGTGAAACGTGTCAGCTCTGTTATTTTAACAAGTGAAAGTTCCAATAATATAGTACAACCATGACCAACCACTAGTCCCAATAACCGAATGTTGAAGTCATTGCCACCTACTCCTCCAAAGTGATCTACTAGCTCTGCACTGGGATAAGTCAAGGCTTGTTACAATAATCTCCAAGCTTTCTCTAAGATACTCCTATCGGAAGCTTGGGTACCCAAAATCCCTTACAATGGGTTATGAGGTTCTATAAATAGCAAAGGGTGGGGTGACCCTTGACATTCTCCTTTGTGACTCTTCACCTACCCTCATGACTCTTCACCTACTACATCATTGTTACATTCAACTATCGACACATGGACTTTCACTTTACAAGATGTTACATACAATCTGCACATGTACCCACGTGAGACAAAATAGGCTTGTGAAAGCCATACAACCTATCACTAAGACTCAGAAAGTTGTTGGAAGACCAACTTTTTGACATCCTCACCATGATCGATAGTGGCGAACTGATGCCAAGCTTGGTCGTCCTTTATGGTGTCCGCATACTCAATGGTGACATCATGTTGTAAGAAAACTCTTGCCTCTATTGCATTCAGGTACACTGATATGGATCCTTCGCCCAACTCACCTAATAACATGCGGATCATCATCTTATGTGCAACTCGACAAACAACATGTTGATGCATAGTGACTTTGCTGATCTTCAAATGTGTGTTGGTGACTATACACATCAACCTGTTGACATACATGTTCATCTCCAGTCGGACTTGGTTGTTGTCTTCCCCACAATGATTGTGTCAATGGGTGGGATCGCATGTGCACAATGACATCCATGCTCTTGAACACCCTTGCATGTGATCAACTGCACGTCTCACCTTGTATTCTCCATGCCAGCTACTGGGATGGGTCTGTAACCTGTATGGTTGTAGTTTCATCAGTTTGTGCATGTTGCGCCTCCTATTGTAACTATTCCTACTGCAACTCCTTCTCTCATCTGTGTCGCTCCTATTATTCCTTGAGTTGTCTCTTCAACACCTTCAACTCCTTCTATGTTTCTCTCTCTACCTTTGCATGATCCTCTTGTCATGTTTTCACCTCATAGCCTCAATCTCCAAAGCTACTTTGATCGCAAGTGGATATGATTGAACTTGAAGATTTGCTCCACCTTTGTGTTGTCAACAACCTTCCTCTTGCATTTGTCGCATGCAGGTGTGGTACGTTCTACTAATGTTGATGGTGCTACTCGCTATGATGTCACTACCATTTCATCTTGATATCCTTGTCCATGAAGAACTTGATGTCTTCATAGATAGGAAAGTCCATAGACACTTGGTTGACTACATCCCTAGTGCACTCTCAACAGTGTCGTTGACTTTGCTCTGCTGGAATCCATTGTACATGTGCTAATGAGAGGCAGGAAAAAATTTGTGATACTTGGAGACATAGAAACACTCATGGCAGGTAATCTTTCAGTTGAAAACCAAAAAAAAATTAAGCACTGACATGAAACATACATGTGTGACTACCTATGAGGATTGGGCAATTTTCACTGGGAGGCTTGGAGACTGACTGCCAAAACTCTAGAAGGCACAATCCGGGCTATCGAGAGGATAACTGACTGCCGAAACTACATAATTCACAGTCCAACCTAGCCTACTGTGGACTGAAATTATAGAATGCGCAATTTTAGTCAGTAGTGACATGCAAACCAGCAAACTAAATTGTGTAGTTTCTCAGGCCAGCAAGGAACTGCCTCCCAGAATTATGCAATGAAAGCCTGAAGATCAATGCTAGGCTAGACTTGTGCAATTTTTGGAGGGAAGGAAGAGCCTTCACTTCTAGAAATGTGTAATGCTAGTGAGGAAAGGCAAGGTCTGGGCCAAGAAATCCCAGACCTGCTAATAGGCCACTGAAAACATGAGAAGTTTTAATGCATGGTGAAACTAAGTGAAAAAAAGTGTGCATGATCATGCATGGAAATAGTAACTGCAAGATTCAGAAAATGAAAAACATGCATGTGTGTGAAGTGGGTCATCGCAACGACAACCGTTGGTGAAAAAACAGTGTCATGCATGCGACAATAGTGAGATGCAAATGAAAGCTAAAACTATGTTTCTACAAGCTAAGATACATTAAAACAACAACAAGCGCTCACTAAAATCAAGAAAATAACACTTACAGAAAGTGAAACACAAAAAGCAACAATGACGGAGTGCAAGACATGACAAGGAGACTTACCCTGAAACAGCTAAGATGAAAGTGCCAAAGACTCCTGGATGTGATGTGGGATGTCACAGCTATAAGATTGATGTGAGGAATGAGCTCTGCAAAGTATGGTTCATAGGTTTTGATAAGATCGATGTTATGACGTGCATGCCACAAATCTACAAAAAAGTGACACTTGGCATGTAAAATACAATAAAATACAGTAGATTTGTAAACCCTTATTACTAATCACATACCTATAAGTGATAGAAGCATCCATGAAACAAACCCAAATAAATATGCCAACGTTATGCCAATAGTAATTGAAAGTTGTTCCACAGAAAAGAGACTTATGTAAGTTATAATTAAGATTTCTAGTTTCTTAGTAGTCACTTACATCCATGCAAATATGGCTACTTATAAAACCATGGTGAAGTTATATTCCCAAGGTGAAAAACATAAGAATTTTATAATTGAAAACTCACATGATTTACAGTACCAAGAGCTCCCCACAAGTGCTTCAAATCTATCTAAGCTATATATGTTATTACCTTGATTTACCACAACACATGAATAACATCATAGGCTCGAAAACATTGCTTCAAAAACTACCTTATCAAAGGTTTTGGAGGAGGAAGGGCATGTGAGGGAGTGGGAGACTTGCTGTGAAAGATATGGCTCACATTCCAAATATTGTCAACAATATATTTGCATACAATAGAGGTATGTCACTTGCATGTAACTCTAGCTTCTAAAAATAGATCCCTAAGATATAGGAATGCCTTTTTCATGTTACCATTCTCTATTTCGGGAAAGGAAGCCCATGCATGGAAATCAACTTTGCTCGGTCCTTAAGGGAACCAGTCAAACTTAAGACACATGCATTAGTTTGTGAGCTTGGGATGATAGTTTCTAGGCTGAGCGGAGTTCGTTGTCTATCAGGAATTGCATAATTTCTGGGCTGAGCAGGCCACTGCCTTGCATAATTGTGCAATTTCTGGGTTGAGGCCCAGTGTCGTGTCAAATTGCATAGCTTTTTGAGGGAGGACTGCCTAACTGTTTTGTGCAATTTTGGATTCCAGTAGGCTACCCACTTGATTTTCAAAATTTCTTGACGGAAGACTCATTCCCCTCCAGAATTGTGCAATTTTCTGGAGGTGTCTCTCAGCCAGCAAAGGGTCTTAAGTTTGAAATGTCGGTCTACGTGAGGGAGACAAACAAGCTAACATGCACAGGCTGACAGGCCACTAAAACTCAGTTGAAGCTTGTGTGCTTGATAGTGTAAGACATGTTGGTATGGATTGTTGGTAGGAGGCTTCAAAACAAAGCTAAGGAAAAATTTTCGAGGGTGGTTGTAGTCAATACAACAGGACATTAGTAAAACTCTCGAGCTTACAAAAATCATCTTTTCTCATAATTCTTTACATGTTTTGTTATATTTTTCTTAATGAGAAGGGTAAAGATGAGATGTCATGTCTAGTGGTCTAATGTGCATTGATTTCTAGTTTTGGAGAAATTTTTCACTAATTAAAGTGCAAGAAAAAAAAGGAGACAAGCAATGGGGGTTTTAGGAGATGGGATCTCCCTCCTTAACTCCTCACTCACTCGAAGATTCCTCCATTGAATCTCATCAGCTCAAAGTTGCAGGCAATTGAGCCATTAAGATCATTGGAAGCCAAGAAAATGACAGTTGAAGACCAGTTGATCTCGAGATTGGGATCCAAGCCTCCCTAAATTTAAGGAAGTTGTTGGTAACTTTGGTTATTCATTAGGATTCAGATTTTTGTTCATTGTAACCAAGAAGCATTTTCGAGTTGAAACTTTGTGACTGATCACTCTTGTGAATTTTTGATATTTCAGTGAAAATGAGAAGCATTCCATTGATTCATTATTGAGTTGACTCAAAGGGCTAAAGCTCTTGGGTTAGGGCCCAACCATAGTAGCAGAGGATCATCCTCTTGTATATGTATTCTTAGATTACACTCATAGTTAGCTATTGAACTGCTTTTGGTGTTGTTAACTTGGTAGTATTGGTATGATTAATTAGTTTTCTTCCATTTGTGGATAGATAGAACAGTGGTATCATAGTCACAGAAGGCATTCCATAAAAGTTGGTGATAGCGGTTTTCGCCTCATCTCTCTCTGTTGGGCTCATGACTTGGGGGACACTTTCATACAATCAAAAAATAGAGTTCTTTCTTTACTGAATAAAATATGGTTTCTTGATGAGTAGGTCATTATCTTTAACTTTCTTAGGATAAGTTTCAATTGTCATTTCTGATGTCTTAGGTCTTGTATTGATTTCAAAACACTTCCATTCATGCACTTAGCCATTAGATGGTAATAGTTTTGTTTTCTTCCATTTAATAAACCTTTCCCATGTATAGTTACATTTGTGTATAGATGCAAACAAGAATGTGTGTTTGTGTAGGGGCTTCTACATTGTAGTGAGACCTCATCTTGGTTTCCCCATCCAAACTTACCCACCGATGTTGCCAAAATCCACGAAAATCTCAACTCAAATTCTTGTTTTGTAAGCAAAAATTGCCATTTCCATTGAGCAAATCCAACCATCTTCAAATACTTGCTTGAGCTCTCGGTACTGTTCACACCCTTCATGCCTTATTCTACCATTATCTACCTTTCCAAAACTTCATTCGAGCTTCTAAACCAGTTCCTAATCTTTCAGCCTATTCCTATAGTAAAACATGGGGTCTTGTAGGAGAACTAGGACATTGTATAGTTTTCTTGTAGGAAATATTGTAGCAGCCTGTTTTGAGCCCGAATTGAGAAAAATCATCATTGAAGCTAGAATCAGGCCTCTACCTAACCTCCATGTCATCAAGACCATACTAACTGCTATAGGGATTAATGCATGGGTGTTTGGTGACAGAAATACCCTCAAGGATCTTCCCGGGGTCCTTGGCAAACAGTTAGATAAACTGCAACTAGCCCAAAGATACATACACATGTCCATATTAGTGAAATGATAATTGAAGTAGGAAGAAGGATTGTTACCTCAGGTCTTAGTGTGGTGTTTCCAGAGAGCACAAAGTAGTGTAGTGGAAGACACCTTAGTTAGCCCCAATATCAATACTTGCACATAAACAAGACGAGGCATAATATCACATCATATAACTTCAACAATCAATGCATTAATACATAGGGATATCTACCTACATATATATAATCCATTCATAATCATTAACATTACATAAACATGTAAATGAATCACAATATCAATTTCATGGAGTGGACAACTCAATTGCAAGTCTATATTAATGATAGAAAATAGTGATTACAATCATTGGTTGCATCAGCCTTCCGTTACTCCATCTTCTCTCTCTCTCCCTCTTCTCAACCTCTTGAAGAGATGATGTATAATACTAGCTTCCACAGACAATAGATAATCCTTTCAAATGTTTCAACCTCTTTCAAAATGGCCCTAGCCTCAAATATATAACATGAGAAGATAAGCCTTGCCAAATCCTTCATGACTTCCTTTACGCAAAGGCAGAGATGTTTCCATGCTTTTGTGTTGTTTCCCTGTTTGTAGACTCCATTAGGAATAGTAATTCATAAAAATAGGTCGAATCTGGATGTTTCCTTGCTTTTATGAGATGGTGTAGGAGTGAATATTGGGATATTTCTCTGTCAAATTTCTCCTTTGACCCATAGAAACTCACTTAAGTTTCCTAACGCTCTTCCTGAGGCAACAGACAAAGATATCCTAACCACTAACACACCTGATGCATGGCTAGCAAGCTTTATAAAGTAGGTTGCTAGTTCCTAGAGAGCATTAGCATGAAAAAGAGGCTTGTGAACTTGGTCATTATTTCAGTCATCTTTCCCTTCTCCTATGAGTTGATGAGGAGGTCATTTTCCTGTATAACAGATGCCCCTTAAAGTGTGAGATCAGAGGCAGAGACAATGGCCGAAATAGTTTATATAATTGTCATTTATTTGAAAAGAGAGAGAGGATCGAAGCTTCAAGAATATGAGAAAGATGATACAACACATATATATAATGCTTCTAAGATCATGTCCTAAGTCAGGCATTCCCACGCTTAGTAGCTATGTTAGAGTGATTTGTGAAAAAATAGATATGATGATCATGTCCACCAATAAGCATAATGCGAGACTTCTATCATAATAAGATCATTTTGATGAGTTGTCTTCAAAAAAAAGTATACACAACTTGGGAGAGGAAACAAGGCAAAGTGATGTAAGCCTCTACCCAAGGTCTTGATTTCCACTTCACCGTAAAAGCATAGTTCGATACATGTGAATAAAAGCATGGAGCTCGAACATGTACGAAATCATCTAATTACCGGTCAATAATGGATATTGTTAAAAGATGCGACGATGGCCACCAATAATGGTGATGGTCTCCAAATTCACAGTACAATCTAGAGAGTGTGAATAATGTTTTTGTCATCGAACACTCCTAGAATTATTTAACCAGGAGCCAGTAATGAAAACCCCTAACCAAACACAAGGTATCCTGCACTAATGTCTACAAGTTACAAGGCATTGAAGTGTTTCTGGGTCTGTTTCCTAGATAGAGTGTTGAAGTTGATAGGAAGAGACTTGTTGAAAGGTAAGAAATAATGTGTCGTACATCAGTCAAAACGAAACAGGACAGGAATGATTTTTTTTTTTGTAGTCTGAGCATGGGGTCAAATCGTCAGAGGGCATGATGGAAGGAAATAATTGATGGTTTGATGGA
>Ga0115844_100154_pt1 | contig 16384 bp, 16 predicted proteins | sample InSIn1gowninarea_FD_83858 | JGI IMG/M metagenome (GOLD analysis project Ga0115844, IMG submission 83858) | reverse complement strand
TGAACATCCCCATACAAAGAAGGGCAAAGCCAAAGATGATGAGAATCGTCCGTCCAATCATGGGGTCCGGCCCTGAAAAGGTTGCGAAGAGCGAAGCTTTTAGAATTACTAAGCCCATAAAAAGGCAAATTAATACAAACACGGATTCGAATCTGACAAAGAACGAGCGGAATGTAGTCTGGTAAATCCGTTGCACTTTAAGCGGAGAGTTCGTGCCGATTGTATTGCGCGTGAATCGCAGCAGTCGCCAGAATACCCAACCCATCGGAATAAAGACGATCAGAAATACCAGCAGCGTGCCCATTGTTACAATGATATGATTTGATCCTTAATATAATTAAATAAAGGTTACATATAAAGAAGATTGAAACATTTTTTTGCTGTGATTTTCCTTGCAAAGGTGCTTTGCTAAAAGCAAACGACCGGTCGCCAGAAAAGGCGACCGGTCGGGTCATGTGCTTACAATGAGCAGATAGGATCAGTATCCGTTGTTCTGCTTCAAGTTTGCATTTTTGTTAAGCTCCGGCCTCGGGATTGGAAGCAGCGTTCGGTAGGCGCCATTGGGCACGTGGGATAACCAGGATTTGGTTGTAAACACACCAAAACGGATCAGATCTTGCCGACGTCGCCCTTCCTGTGCAAACTCCCATCCCAATTCATCGAGGAAACGGCCAAATTTGATATCCGCTCCGCCTTCGTTCGTAGTTGTATTGTGGTTTTTCAGCCCGTAAGCATAAGTGCTTCCTTTTTGAAGATCCGCAGCAGTAACAACGGCTTTCGCAGGATTTGCTTTGAAATTTCGTGCTCTTACAGTCGTCACTATGGTTGCTGCTTCTGCGGCTTTTCCGCTTCTCAGCAACGATTCCGCTTTCATCAGTAATACATCTGCATAGCGCAGCAAGGGCCAGTCGTTGCTCAGGTTTACCGTGGTTCCTTTTTCAATTTCAAATTTCCCAAGCCTGAAACCATGGACTTCTTCCGACTGATCCACGCCTGGTAGCTGATTAATGTAGCTCAACGGTTTGCCCGCATATGCCCCCAGCGTACTCGTAAGCGGTGTTCCGCCTGCCGAATACTGCGGACCTTGTATCCAGTTGCTTACCAGGCGCTCGTCGTCCTTGTCGAACGAATCAATAAACTGCGGAATGGCGCAAATTCCACCCCAGGGCGTGTTCAGCAGGTTGTAAGTGGCCTGATTGGCTGGCTGCAATGTTTCCATGTGAATAGAAAATCCGTTCCAGTCGGTTACGTATTTTATATCAAAAGGTATGGCAAAAATGATCTCCTTAGAAGATTCATTATTTGTTTTAAACACCTCTTTCTGGGTCGCTTCCAATGCATATCCGGCCTTGGAGTTGATCACCAGGTTGCATTGCTCGATACACTTTTCCCAGGCAGGTGCGCCTGTGTAAACTTCGGCATTGAGATACATTTTGGCTAGAAGCGTATGTGCGCCCCATTTATTAAAACGTCCGTAGGTTGTCGGATCGTTCTTTTCTGATAGCAGCGGCAGATTGTCCTGAATATCTTTGACAATAAAATCGAAAACCTCTTTCCGTGTGCTTTGCTTTGGAATAAAACCTGCGGGCACATCAAATTGCGTGATAATCGGCACATTCCCGAACAGGTCGCAAAGCACATAGTAATAGGATGCACGAAGGACTTTGAGCTCGGCAATTACCGCCTCTTTCCCTTCTGTAAACGGAATACTTCCCGATTCGATCTGGAAAATAAGCCGGTTACAATTGGCAATCCCAGCATAAGACCTGTTCCAGTTATTGATCGCGATCTCGTCGTCGGCGGTCCATTTGTGATCGTGGATCCTGCGGTAAACACCGCCATCCACCCAGCCATTCGGGCGGGAAGGGATAACAAGCTGATCCCCCGATATCTCCTGGGTGCGGAAAAGCCCGTTCCATTGCTGCATCACATCCCGCCAATTGGTATAGGCAGCGCCGACAAGCGAGGCCACGTCACCGGAAGCAGGTGTGAACTGGTTGGCTATAATACGGTCGAAGCTTTCGTCTTTCAGATCAGTACACGAGCTGCCCAGCAACAGCGCTACAACAGCAATTTTACTTTTTAAACCAAAGTGTATATTTTTCATAATCAAGTTTAGAGTTTTTACAATGACAAGTTTAGCCCCAGTGTGAATGTCCTGGTCATTGGATATTTATCGCGGCTGTCATTTCCAGGTGAAAGTCCCAGCCTGTCCACCTCAGGGTCTACGCCTTTGTATTTGGTAAAAGTGAATGTGTTAAGCGTAGAGCCGTAAACCCGGATGGCCTTAATGTGTTTTGTTTTCAGCTTCGGGATGTTGTAACCAATTGTGATGTTGTCGATTTTCCAGAAATCCCCGTCTTCAATGTAGTAACTGTTGAATTCCTGTGGCATGGTTGGGCTGAGTACAGCTTTGTCAAAAACCTTGTCATAGGACGATTTCAGGTTGTTATACTGTTGAAGGCCAGTGCTTTCAAAGAACATCCGCTGGTAATTCAGGATCTGGTATTTGAATGCTCCACGCATGGTTACGCCCAGGTCCAGATTTTTGTAACGCAGGTTATTGTTGAAGTTGAGATAGAACTTAGGCAAACCGTTTCCAAGCACGCGTTTGTCCTCAAAGGCATGCTGGAACTCATCGTAATTTTGCGGCTGACCGTCGCGGCCTTCGTAAATCCACTTACCGTCTTCGGATATGTCCACCACCTTGAAGCCATAAAAATCACCCACCTGGTCACCAATCCGGACAATGTGCGTAAAAGTCTGAACCGGATCGCCGGTTGCACCCGTGGTAAAAAAGTCGTTGGTTGTCTTATAAATGTCATTTGAAAGACTCACCAGCTTGTTGGTATTAGTCGAATAGTTTACACTTGAATTCCAGGTAAAATTGTTGGTCTGCACCGGCACGAAGTTCACCAGTAGTTCCAGTCCCCGGTTTTCCATCACGCCCACATTGGCGCGGGTAGATGTGTACAAGTTGGGCGGGCTGGGCACCTGGAAATCATACAAAAGCCCTTTGATCTTCCTGTTATAGAAATCAATGCTACCATTGATCCTGTTTTTGAGGATGGCAAAGTCAAGACCTATATTCGATTCATGCTTTTCCTCCCATCTCAGGTCGGGATTCGGGTTTTGGGCAGGAACCAATGTCTGCACCCACTTGCCATTGCTGTAAAAGAACTTCTGATAATTCAGGATCGCCACGCCGAGGAACAGGTTATTAGGCTGCGTTCCCGTAACACCATAACCGGCCCTGAGTTTCAGGTCGTCGAAGATCGTCTGGCCTTTCATGAATGCTTCGTTGCTGATACGCCATCCCAGCGAAACGGCCGGGAATGTTCCCCAAGGGTTTTTCGCGCCATATAGCTGGCTCGCACCTTCGTGTCTGATACTTGCCAGCAACAGGTAACGGTCGTCGAAGTTGTAAGTGGCCCTTGCAAAAAAGCCGATCAGGTTGGTTTCCCTTTTGGAACTGCCAATCGGCGCAAGTCCGGTTTTCAATGCGTCTCCGATGCCGATATTATTATAGGAAAACTTATCAGTCGGGAAATCCCAGTTCTGCATGAAAGAATCCGAGAACGAGTTGTCCTGATAGCTGTAACCGCCCAGCAGGGAGAACTTGTGACGGTTCAGGCTTTTGGAATATTGGGCGGTAAGCTCCATAAGCTTATCCACCGACCGCACCGAACCAATCGAGGCGTAACCATTACGCCCGTCCCGCAGTGCAGATACATGGCTCTTCGTTTCTGAATACCCACGGTTCTGATTGTATTGATTGTAGGAAAACAGGGCCGACAGTTTAAGGTCTTCAATGGGACTGTAGCTGATATTGGATGTTATCCTGGTATTCTGGGAGTTGTTTTTTCCATCACTTTCCTGCAAACGCGCCACAGGGTTATCATAATTAAAGATCCCTGTCTGCTGAAACCAGGTTCCATCCGGGTTCCGCAATGGTGCAGTAGGATTCTGGATGATCGCCTGGCGATAGGTGTATCCGTTGAAACTTACCCCATCGCCGGTGGTCGGATAGCTGTTGTATGAGTTGATGAAACCAAGATTAATGTTGAGTTTATCATTCAACATGGTATGGTTTACATCGGCGCGTCCATTAAAGGTTTTGTTTTCAGATTTGATAAAAATACCGTCCAGATATCGGTAGTTAAGGTTCACAAGATAGTTGGTACGGTGGCTTCCGCCTCTGAACGTGAGATTATGGACCTGGCTTAATGCTTTTTTAGAAATTTCTTTCATCCAATCTGTATCCGCGCCCAGGTCCCACGACGGCTCGCGGATGCCCTGCTCAATGTGCGCGCGGTAATCCGCTGCTGTGAGGAGGTCAAGCTTCCGGGCAACTGTTTGTGTGCTGAAAGAGGTGTTGTACTCAACCGTGCTGTTATAATTGCCGCTGGCTCTTTTTGTAGTGACAATGATTACGCCATTGGTGCCCCGCGTTCCATAGATCGCAGCCGCAGAACCGTCCTTAAGAACGTCTATTGACTCAATATCCTCAGGCGCTACGGTTTTAAGGTCGCCGGGAACACCATCAATAAGCACAAGGGGATTTGAGTTAGCACCCAGCAATGTTGTATTTCCCCGAAGCAGGATCTGAGAGCCCTGGGTAGGGTCACCGCTTGGAGCTGAAATGGTAAGACCGGCTACTTTTCCCTGCAAAAGCTGTCCCGCATCCACGGCAGGGGTTTTTACAAAATTCTCTTGCGTAACACGCACTACTGAGCTGGTAATGTCTGCTTTACGCTGACTTCCGTATCCAACCACAACCACTTCCGTAAGTTCCTTGCTGTCAACAGCCAGCACAACATCGAAATTTGACCGACTGCCAATGGCGACTTCCTGGGTAACATAACCAATAAACGAAAAGACAAGCGTGGCAGCCTGATCTTCTGCTCTCAATTCAAAATTTCCGTCAGGATCCGTAATAGTTCCGGTAGAAGTTCCTTTAACCACGACACTTACGCCGGGCAATGCTGCATTGTTGTTGTCCAGCACTTTTCCCTTCAGTACTTTTTCTGCCTTTACCGGCAGCTCCATACCTGCCGTTGTTGGCGGGTGTATAGCCGCCCTCACCTGGCCGGTAAAGATGGATCCCGCGATCAGCATGGCACAAAGCGGTCTGCCAAACCCCGCGAGAGGAGTAAGTCTATTTGTAATTCTAAAAGCTTCGCTCTTCGCAACCTTTTCAGGGCCGGACCCCATGATTGGACGGACGATTCTCATCATCTTTGGCTTTGCCCTTCTTTGTATGGGGATGTTCACTTTAGTGATTGACTTAAATCACTGGCCTTATGCCCGCGGCGTCGTGATTACGACATTACCGGATGAACATGAAATTGATATACAACTTCCCGACACGACCTTACGCATCAAAGAGGGTGACATCCGCAAAATAATGCTGTATCATAACGAAGGCAAATTGCAACACGGATTTGCACAATTCCAGCTTAACAACGGCAACAGCTTTCTGCTCCCCTTTAAAACAGAAGGCATATGGGTCATCAATGAATATTTCAAAGGCATACCAATGGAAAACCACATACAGCATGTCCCGCTGATCCGCACAACTTTCAAAAGCGAGGCAACCTATGAATGAGGTTCTGATTGTTGAAAACCGGCGATACGGATGGATAGTCCCTTTCGTCACGTTTCTTCTGGGTATTTGTCTCCTCGTGATAACCTACATGATGTATACCAGTGCAAAATGGGAAGATGAAATGTCGGCCCATTTACCAGTTGTCTGCATGAAAATCACTTACGGCTCAAAGGGCTTAGGAACCGTTAAATATCCCGATCGCATTTACGCAGAATATCTGGGCAAAACCTACAATTTCTCGATGGGAAGAAAGTACTACCGAAGCTTATCAGGCGTAGATACCATCGCAGTCCACTTCGACCCGGCAAGCGGCAAAGCATTCCTGCCAACAACATCCGAACGAGTCAAACATTACACCGGCCTCTACATCCTTTTCGCGGCCGGCGGTTTGTTGTTAATAGGTGCAGGCGTGTCGGAGTTTATTAAGATTTTTAAGAAGCGGGTTTGAGGGGGGGGGGGGTTGAGAAAGATGTTCCGGTACTTGAAACGGCAGAGAATATCAGTTTAGAAATTCTTTCGGGACAGGATTTCTCTTCAGAAATGCCTTCATTTCCTCCGCTTTACGATCGAAAGTTGACTTTTCAGAATTGTTAAAATCGTCATAATGGGATGGCGAGGTAGGTTGCACAGATGGTATAGCCGAAGAATTTTTCATAAGAAGTAACCTAGTGGACGTATTGGGATATACTGAGCCTTTTGTACCAGTGATTGCCAAATGCCTCAAACCTTTCAGGCTCTTCTCTTTGGCTGTCTTTGAATGTTGGTTAGCCATATTTTGTTTTTTTATATTCGACTAGTGTTCGGACCTTTTCAAATTTAACAAAAAAGCATCGTAGTTGGTGCCTAGCTCAAAAGGAACCCACGATCCGTCCCAATCTGGCCAACTACCCATTATTTTTCCATCCACTTTATCCGCTTTAAACCCATAAATATTACAATACGCGATTAACTCATGATAATATGCATTGATACCCATCTGATATTTGCGGGTCCTCAAAGCCAACTCTCCGGGCAAAACCGATCCTGTAGCTGCAATATTAGCGCGCGGATTGCTCCTCAAAAATTCCAGGGCCTTTTGCCCAACCGTTGCCAGTATACGATCTGTGTCACCATTTCTGATTGTAACTTTATCATCAATGTCACCTTTCAGGGAGTTCCAAACTCCAAAACCGACATTATAGAATCTTGTTTCAGCGTCCATCAGTGTAATCCGAATCCGCAATTCAACTGCGCCTAACTCTCCAACACTAAAAAAGCAAAACTCCTGACTTCCAATTTGATGTGTTGGATTTGGGATAATGTCCATATAAATGTGTGTTACCAATAAGGCACAAATCTATGTAAAAATCTGTGCAGTTGGCTTTCGCTTGCTTGGGTCAGCGTGTTGTATAAATTTTATCGGACATAGGATTTGCGGATACTTGATTTTTGTATACATAGGAATGCTTCACACGTCATTTCTGCATGCGTTTCGGCTCGAAGATGATCCGGGCCATAAAGCTCATGCCGTCGTTCCGGAAGTTGGTGGGAATGCCCGTAACGAGCCCTAATGCCAGATTCGATGCCAGAACCAATTTCATCTGTGGCCGAATTACTGTGTGGCGGCTCGTGGCCGAAGACTCATCATTTATCTCAACCCCAACAAAGTTTCCGCTCGGAAGCACGTAATGCATACTGGCATTTACCTGATAAAACAGCTCGCTTTTTGCCTCCTCCGGCGTAAATTCCCATTCGGGACCTGTGTAAATCATGGTGTTGATCCGGCTTCCCCACTTTTTGGCAACAATAAGAAACGGGCTGATGGAATTGCCTTTCAGCATGCCACGGCCATGATTCATGGAATAAAAAGAATGGGTGCGAAATTCATGCATATAACCCGCAGCCATTGACATCTGCTGCTTTTCGGAAACCAGGAAAGTATATTGAGCGGCCAGTTTCAACCCTTCAACGCGATTTCGAGGAAGCGCCGCCCCATCCTGTGCCTGGGCCGACCTGTAAAACGAAAACGGCAGCTCTACTTCCAGACCAAGCCTGTTCACGGGTGAAAATTCGTATTCAACAAAAGAATGGTTGACCGTATAATCCTTGTGTCCCTCAACGCCATATCCGACGTTCCATTCTTTCTCTCCTTTTCTGGCGCCCAGATCACGGATAAGGTCCATGTAAAGCGGCTCGGCGTGGCGGATTTTTAACGGTTTTGGTTTTTGAACTGTATCAACCTGCGCCTCAGCAGACAGCATTGTAACAGCAAACAGGATCGTTGTGATGATGAAGTTTTTCATGTTTTCATTGTTTTTTGATACAATGATACGCGCCAATGTTGGAGGAAATTGGGAATCAGGAGGTTTTTGCTATATCCGTAAAAAAGCCAGGCAATCCTTTGCAGATTGCCTGGCTTTTCGTTTCGAGAACAGCGAATCAGATTCTACTTTTTCAATTCCCCGATCCGCTGGAAAAAGAACATTAGTTCTTTAAATGAAGTAAAAACGTCCGTCGCGCGAAGGCTGTGCCCAAGCTCCGGCTGCGCATGCATGTAGCCTGAATAAATGTCCCAAAGATCATTCATCCAGCTGGCAGCGCTGCTTTGACTGAGCAACTCCGCCACTTCCCGGCCGTACGCCAGGTGCATCGAATCCAGGGATTCGTTGGTGTTTTGTTGTGTTTGCATAATGTATATGTTTTAGGTTTTAATAAAAAAATGCCCTGTCTAAGGTGTCCTAACGTCATATACAACGTTCGGGGGGCTTTCGCCACACCCACACCATAACAGGGCAATGCTCGCAAGATTCTTCATAAGAGTATATGTTTATAGGAGGTTGAAGATTCGGAAGAAATTTGGAGAAATGCAAATGTTGGAGTTAGGGAAAATTCGATCTACGGCTACTAAATACCGTTCGATAATTGTATATCAATTTTTTGCCGAAGGATAAACGGATTAGTTTTGTTAAAGTAAAATCTCAATATTTAGATACTATAAGATCACTGACCAATTTCAATGCAACCTTGGCTTATCATCTTAGAATTCAGATTACAGCATATTAATTATGTGTATTTTGACTTGTATTGAGGTATTTTTAGATTAAAATCGATCGAACTTGAAAGTAGAGCAGAACATAGCGAGGCTACAATACTTACTGTCATCCTACAAAATGACAATAGATGATCTTTTGCCCATAATTGGTGAAGGATTGAAAAAGAAGATATCAAAAGAGAATATTTTAACAAATCAAATTGAAATTGGATATTTAAAGCGTATCGATAAGTTTTTTAACAAAGGGATACATTACTATCTTGACCCAAAATCACCTGAAATAAGTCAAGACGCAAGTATTTTTTTTAGAAAACAAAAATTTGACATTGACTTAAATATTGGAGCAAAAAAAATTGTAAACCAATTTGAAGAATTCAAAATTTCCTTATCAGCGATTGCTAAATTAGCTGACATTAGAATAGATCGATCTTTGCCGATCTACAAAGTCCTTGACAGCCCTCGTCAGATTGCACAAGAAATACGAACTCTTTTGAATCCAACATTTATAAGTGATAAAAAGGATTTCCTCAAAAGCATTATAAGCAAACTTGCGGAGCAAAACATTTTAGTGTTTGAGTTTGTAGAAACGTGGAATAAAAAAGACAAAGCAAACATTGATGGATTTTTTCTTAACCCCAATGTCATTGTTCTCAAAAGGCAACAGACATCGTTTCGAAGAGAAATATTTACCTTAATACATGAACTGGGGCATTATCTACTTAATGAAGAAGAGGTAGAGCAAATCGACTATCAAAGTCTGGCACGGGCAAACCTGAACAAAACAGAAAAGTGGTGTAATGATTTTGCCTACTACTTCCTTATTGGCGATTCAATACAAGAAATGGAATCAATTAATATTGCTAATTCATCTAATGATTATCAATTTGAATTGATCCGAAAGATCTCGAATGACACGCATTTAAGCCAAATTGCCCTTTTTACAAGATTGCTGTTTCAGAAAAAAATGTCTCAAACTGACTACAATTTCGTAAAGGCCGACTTGGAAGAACAATATAGAAAACGTGATCATGAACTAAAAAAGCAAAGGGAATTAGACAAAGAAAATGGCCTTTCAGCCGGCGGATCGACACCAAAACCAATTAATTCTCCATTATTAATTTCTACGATTCAAACAGCATTTTATGAAGGCGTTATCAATGAGCATGAGGTTTGCAAAAGATTGAATATTAAGCCGGACAAGCTTGAAACCGTTCTTCAATGAAAGTAGCTATCGATACAAATTCACTATTATCATTTGTCCGCTACTACTTACCATTTGATGACAAATCGATTTTATTCGATTCTTTCAAGACAAGAATTAAAAAAGGCGAAATTTTAATAATTGATAAAATATTGGAAGAATGTGAGTACACCTCAAAAGGTGCTGTGCTGGAATCCCTTAGCTACTTGACGGACAAAGCTTATCTCAAAAAATATAAGATCCCAGTAAACACAGAATTCATTTTAGCACCATCACCTGCGAAGTTTCTAAGACAAGTAGATAATCAATTCATTAATGCCGTGATTAGAAAGATGCTAACCGACAGTGAGTACGAAAACCGGAAAAATGATTTTATGAATTCGGCGGATATGAAACTGATTCTATGCTGTCTCAATTTGAAAAAAGAAAATCCGTTAAACGAAATTTATCTGGTTACAGAAGAAACTGAGGGATCCAATGATAATAAAACATTCAAAAAGATACCAGCTATTTGCAAATTGTTAGAGCTGGAAACAATCACCTTGCCGCAACTTTTAAAAAAATATGAGCAGATAGGGTTGCATTTTAGATAAAGGCCTCAGAATAAGTGATCCGAATGGAACATTCGCACCAGCTGCTTGCTATCTCCTCAAAGCCAAATTCTTCTTAATCCGGCTCAGCGTTTCCGGGGCGATGCCCAGGTAGGAGGCGATCAGGTTTTGGGGGACGCGTTCGATCATTTTGGGGTTTGATTCTGCCAGTTTTACGTATTTTTCTTCGGCCGAATGCGTGATGGAGCTCATCAACCGCCGCTCCTTGGTGACGATGCTGTTTTGGTATAGGATGCGGAAATAGCGGTCCATAACCGGGACGGCTAGCGTTAATGCTTCATAATTTTCCCGGGAGATCAGCAGCAACTCCGAATCTTCAATGGCATCAATGTTGAATACGGCCTGCTCGCCCGACAAAAAGCTGTTGAAATCGGATAACCACCACCCTTCCCAGCCAAAAACGCTCATGTGTTCGTCGCCCTTGTCATCCACATTGTAAGTCCTTAGCAGTCCTTTCGCTATAAAAGTCAGATGCTTGCACACATCGCCTTCCTGCAACAAATACTGGCGTTTTCTCAGTTTTTTGGGAATGAAAAAGGCCTGGATTGCCTCCTTATCAAGGTCCGAAAGCGAAACCTTTTCCTGAATGTGCTGAAAAAGTACTTCAATCATAGCTAATCACATTTACACCGGCAAAGATAGGAATGCTTGATTTAGATCAACTGCATTACTTGACGCAGGTCAATGTGCATCGCCTTGGCATGCGGTAATTTTGTAACATTAAATCAAGTGTTGAAAATCCCAAGCAAATGACAAATATTGCACTAGTAGTAGGCGCAACCGGCATCACCGGAAGCAACCTCGCAGAAAAACTGATTGAAAAAGGCTGGATCACTTATGGCCTTTCCCGTCATCCAAACACAGAAATTGCAGGCTTAAAACCTCTCGCCGCTGACTTGCTCAATCCGACTGATCTGACAGCAAAACTGGCGGATGTGGCGCCTACCCACGTTTTCTTCACAAGCTGGATGCGCAATGATACGGAAGCTGAAAATATCCGCGTCAACAGTGCAATGGTCCGGAATTTACTGAACAGCCTTTCCGCACGAAAGTCCGTTCAGCATGTTGCGCTGGTAACGGGGCTTAAACATTACCTTGGACCGTTTGAGGCTTATGCAAAAGCTGGCACCTTGCCCGAAACGCCCGTTCGCGAAGAACATCCCAGGCTGAATCTGGAAAACTTTTACTATGCCCAGGAAGACGAAGTTTATGCTGGCGCTGAGCGTGATGGTTTTACCTGGAGCATTCACAGACCGCATTCTGTGGTGGGCAAAGCAGTTGGTAATCTTATGAATATGGGCACCACGCTGGCCATTTACGCAAGCATTTGTAAAGAGACGGGCAGGCCATTTCAATTTCCCGGCTCAGCAGAGCAATGGAACGGGTTATCCGATGTCACAGATGCAAAACTGCTGGCTGAACACATGATCTGGGCTGCCACCACCGAAGAGGCTCACAATGAAGCATTTAATGTTGCGAATGGCGACCTCTTCCGCTGGAAATGGCTTTGGAAACAAATAGCAGACTGGTTTGCCATTGAGTCAGCCGGATTTGACGGGCAAATTCGCCCTTTGGAACAAGAAATGGCAAATGACGCCCCGGCCTGGCAGCAGATTGCTTCCAAATACAATTTGAAAGAACCTGATATTAATCGTCTGGCCTCAGCCTGGCATACGGATCTCGATTTGGGCCGCCCTTTGGAGGTTATGACCGACATGTCCAAAAGCCGGAAACTGGGCTTTACGGGCTATCAGGATACGCGTGACTCGTTTTTTGATTTGTTTAAAAGGCTGAGATCGGAAAATTTGATCCCGTAATAGCTGCTGAAATACATTGCTAGCAAACCAGAATGGCCGGACGGAAAATTTCCCACCCGGCCATTTAAATGCTCCTGACAACAATCAAGCGCCAGTTAATATTATCCCTGAATGAACGCCAGGATATCCTTATTGATGGTTGCGGCTTCCGTTGTCGGCATCCCATGTGGAAAACCTGGATACGTGATCAGTTTACCGTTTTTCAACAATTTAGCTGCTTTTAATGCAGTGATCTCATAAGGCACGATCTGGTCGTCTTCACCATGCAGCACCAATACGGGCACATCAACGCTTTGCAGATCTTCGGTAAAATCAGTTGCAGAAAACGCCTTAATACATTCATAATGAGCCAAAATGCTTCCCATCATGCCCTGGCGCCACCAGTTGTCGCGAATGCCCTGCTTTTCAACAGCACCTGCACGATTATATCCGTAAAATGCCTCCGAGAAATCCTTGAAATACTGCGGTCTCTGTGTAGCAGTCATCTCGCGGATTTCATCAAAAACTTCCATCGGCACACCATCCGGATTTGTTTCTGATTGCACCATAAGCGGGGTTACGGCACTTACCAGCACGGCTTTGGCAACCCTGCCAGCGCCATGTTTATTCACATAGCGTATCACTTCACCCCCACCCGTTGAGTGACCGACATGTATAGCATCTCTAAGGTCCAGATGCGCAACAAGTTCGGCTACATCCGCAGCGTAAGTATTCATTTCATGGCCTTCAAAAGTTTGGGAAGAACGTCCGTGCCCGCGGCGATCGTGCGCAATGACGCGGAAGCCTTTTTGAAGAAAAAACATCATTTGATTATCCCAGTCATCGCTGGAAAGTGGCCATCCATGGTGAAATACAATAGGTTGTCCGGTGCCCCAGTCCTTGTAAAATAGCGTGGCCCCGTCCCTTAGCTGCAATGTGCTCATGATTATATTTATTGAGAGTGAAAATTGATGCGACAATAACGTAACAATCGGATCACTTTTCAAGCAACGCGCGTGAATGTTATGTTAATTTGGTTCATTAAACTACTTTCACCTTCCTTCTCGTATTGATCTTCGTTTTGATCCACTCAGGATAATGCGTTGCATCCTCGGCTGCATATACGTGAAGTTGTTGGGACGGATCTGGTTTCAGCAGCGCCGCCTGGGATGTGCCGAGGATCCTGGCGGCCGTTTGCACACCCGAATAACTTGCCCCGGCAACCCCGTTGGCCAGAATGCTCGCGCCGCACAAATACAGATTTTCAATTTCACTTTGCGCTTTAAATGCAAATGCTCCTATCTGCCAGAAACTTTTTTCGGTGCCATACACACAGCCGTCCGTGGAACCAATGTAATGCTTGTTGGTAAGCGGCGTGCCCATTTCTTTCTGCACAATGCTTTGGCTGACCCCCGGCAGCACCTTTTCGAGGCTTCTAATCATTTTCATGCTAAGCCGTTCTTTAAAATCCAGGTATGCCTGGGAATGTATGCCGGTTTCCCCATCAAACTGACTGAAAGCGTGATTGTTTATAAGCGTAATCACTTCCAGCGTATGGTGAATGCCGTCAAAACTCGTCGGATCTTTCAATGTGCTCGAACTGATAAAAAGGGCTGGAAAGGCGTTTTCCGAAGCAATATTCGCATCTGCATGCTGACCATACGATTCTTCCGCCGCTTCATCAGGCACCAGCCAGACATTTCCTGAGTCCAAACCCGCTTTGCGGAGATCCATATCAACCGTCAAAAACAGGATCAGCGAGGTGCAGGAATATTTAGTATTTCTTAATTGATTCAGAAGCTGTTTGCTGAGGTTTTGCTCCCCTATCAGACTTTTATAAGTCGTTCCCGGATCCGCATTGGAAATAACCCTTTTTGCATAAATAAGCGCGCCGTTTTCAAGTTCGACACCCACCGAACGCTTCACTTTTTCGCCCTGGATCAAAATGCGCTTCACCTTCTGCCCCGTCCTGCACTGACCGCCGTGTTTTTTAATCACATTGGCCATCGCCTTCACGATCGCCGCACCGCCGCCCATCGGATAAAAGCCGCCTTTTGCATAGTGTGCCATCACAGCAGCATGGTAGGGAAAGCTGGCTTGGGCAGGCGGAAGGCCGTGGTTACCCCACTGGATATTCAATATTTTTTTCAAAAGCGGGTCTTTGATATGCCAGTTAATAACCCGTTTTACGCTGAATAAGCCATATTTTCCCAAGTGTCGCGTACGCCAGGGAATGGTCAGGTGATCACGGAAACCATTCATTTCTGAAATCAGGTCCAGCTGGCTGCTGACATTTTTAACCGCGGTCAGATACTTCTTAATCCCCTTTTTTTTCTGCGGGGAATTGTGCAGAAAGCGCTTCGCAGAGTGCGTCGAAATGGGCTGGAATATTAACGCGCTTTTCGCCAATCCAGCAATGTTCATAGGCAGCCGGGTTCATTTCAAAAAAGGTGAGTTCATTGGCAATTCCCAAACCTTCGTACAACATTCGGGTGGACTGCCCCTCGCCCAGCTGACCTATATAATGTACCCCGGGAGAAAAACGCTGGCTACCGATCCGGAAGCTGTGGCACCAGCCGCCGAGCACATTATGCTGTTCCAAAATGAGCACCGTTTGCCCCTCACGCAGCAGGCAAATCGCCGCCGAAAGCGCACCCATACCCGAGCCGATAATGACATTATCGAATTCATACATTAAATCCTGCGGTTCAGACGACACAATATGGGCTGGCTATTTAAGAAACTGGGAGTGATTGGAATGAATATAAAAATATTGTTCCTTGGCAAATGCAGAAAAATGAATGTTATTAAATTCTCAATTAATCTATCTTCCCCGCCTGCTTTGCGCCTAACCAGCCGCTATTGCAACACTTCTGACGGAGTCCTGCCGAATTCTTTTTTAAATACAAATGAAAAATGAGACAAGTCTTCAAAGCCAACTTCCAGATAGACTTCACTGGGTCTGTGTTTTTGCTGGCTGATTTGAAAATAGGCTTCGTCGAGCCGTTTCTTTTTAAGCCAATTTCCGGGGTTTGTGCCGAAAACCTTTTGAAAATCCCTTTTAAATGAGGACAAGCTTCTGCCAGTAAGGAAGGCGAAACGTTCCAGGCTAATATTAAAGCGGAAGTTGCGGTTCATATATGCTTCGAGGTCAATCTTGGCAGGAATTGCGAAGTTGAAAAACACATTAGCCATCGCAGGATCAGATTTTAATATGATCATCAGCAGCTCTTCGCGTTTTATATCCGCAAAAGTTTCGTCAATCTCCAAATCTCCGGAGTAGTAAGGTTCCAGCGACTGGATATAGTTTTTAATCAGTTTGTTATCTTGTATAAAAAGAAAAGAATCATTGTTGCTGTCAGCCTGGGCTTGAACCGGATGCCGCTCCAAAAACTTTCTTAGGAATGGCTCGTCCAATGTGATGATGATCTTTTCAAATTCGTCCTTATCCTTATATTTTGTATAGCGCACCAAATGGTTTTTCCTGGCGATGCAGTAATCCCCGGGAACCATCTGATAATGCTTGTGACCGTCAAAAGCCTTTATTGAACCTTTCAGTAAATACAGAAAGAAATGTTCTGATATAAATTGCTCCGGCGAAATTTCCGGCCCCAAATGACAGGATTGCAGGTTATTAACTTTCACTTGTCACATTTGATTTTATGAATCCAAATTTACTCATTTATACAAACTGTCGACACTTTCCAGAATAGCGGATTGTCTGCTTTTCGGATCCCAACTTAATATTTCCACTGCTTTCCTGTTCGACATTTGAATATAAAATGCTTCATCCGTCTGCTGCATATCCGCAATATTCGCGGCCAGTTCAGGCCTTTCGGTTTTGATTAGTTGCGACACATCGTAGACGCTCATTACGCCCTCAGATGTAGCCAGAAAGCGCTGTCCGTTTGCTTTGGGATGCAGCATTGCTTTTATATGGATGTCAGCAACATCACGCACATCAACAACGCCGAATGTAAATGCCGGGCTTTCGGTTGTAGTGCCGCCGATGATCCCCTTCACGATCGTGTCCAGCGAAGCCGACGAAATATCTCCCAAAACCGGCCCGAAAATCCCAACCGGATTGATAACAGTAAGCTCCATGCTACCACCTTCTGTTTTTATAAAATCCCACGC
>Ga0115844_100153_pt1 | contig 16387 bp, 13 predicted proteins | sample InSIn1gowninarea_FD_83858 | JGI IMG/M metagenome (GOLD analysis project Ga0115844, IMG submission 83858) | reverse complement strand
AGCTCCGCCTGAATTATTACCTGAGGAACTATAACTTGTCGGTCTATTTTCGGAATGTCCTCCGTTTCCGCTTGTACCAGTTCCGGTTGCACCGGAACCACTACCATTTATACCTGACAGCCTCTGCAAGTGATATTAGTAACGCTAACACAACCGGTTACTTTGTTAGGATAGGAAATACTAGTGATGAGATTGCTCTTTATAGAAAGGATCCGAATAACGTAGCAGTTAAAATTATTGATGGCGTTGATGCAGTACTTGATAATAGCACCAACGTAATGAAGATAAAGGTTATTAGAGCTGCCGGCAATCAATGGACTTTATTTAGAGATCTTACCGGTACAGGAACAAGTTATGTTTCTGAAGGGGTTGTTACAGATGCTACTTATACCACCTCATCTTTCTTTGGGTTTCTTGTTAAGCAAAGCACAGCGAGCTTTTTTCAAAAACACTATTTCGACGATATTACTATACAGCCTTACGTTCCTGATGTTACGCCACCCGCTTTACAATCAGTAACTGCCTTATCGGCAACAGCTATTGATGTTCTGTTTAATGAGCCTGTAGATCTTGCAACGGCTCAAACAACTACAAACTACGTCGTAAATAATAGCACCGGTAGTCCTCTGCAGGCCGTTAGAGATGCTTCTAATATTGCGCTTGTTCATCTCACATTTGCAAACAACTTTCCTAATGGCGTAAATAATACCATTACTGTTAACGGCGTAAAAGATCTTGCAGGTAATGCTATTACTAACGGAACTGGAACGTTTAGTTTTTATGTACCTCAACGTTATGATGTAGTTATTGATGAAATTCTTGCTGATCCAACCCCGGTTATTTCTTTACCGAACGCAGAATACTTAGAGCTTAAGAATACGACTGCGCAGGCTATCAATTTGCAGGGATGGAGAATATCAAGTACAAGCACAACAAGTAGTGCGTTCCCGTCTTTTGTACTTCCGGCAGATAGTTATGTTATTCTTACATCAACGACTAATGCAAATTTATTTAGCTCTTACGGTAGGGTATTGGGTGTAACAGGTTTTCCTGCTTTGATAGATGCAGGCACTACCTTGTCACTCGTTTCTAAAGAAAACATCACTATTCATGCTGTTAGTTATTCAACTGATTGGTACCAGAATGCAGTTAAGAGCGAAGGCGGATGGAGCCTTGAAATGATTGACACAAAGAACCCATGCAGTGGAGCGTCTAATTGGAGGGCAAGTGTTGCACCAACAGGTGGTACACCGGCAGGTAGAAATTCTATTGACGGCAATAATAAAGATCAGGTAGCACCAGCTTTATTGCGAGCTGCAGCTACAGATAATCAAACACTGGTCTTAACTTTTGATGAACCGCTAGATAGCCTGAAAGCAGCAACTGCTGCAAACTATAGCATAAGTGATGGCGTTGGAACACCTGTTTCCGCTATTACTTTGTCACCCACTTTTAGCAAGGTTCAATTAAGGGTCAATACTCCAATTGTTTCTGGTAAAGTATATACCATTACTGCATCAAATGTTACTGATTGTAGCGGTAATGTTGTTCAGGCCCGTAATAGCGTAAGGCTTGGCTTGCCTAGCATTATAGATAGCTTTGGTATAGTTATCAACGAGGTTTTATTTGATCCAAAATCAACCGGTGTTGACTATGTTGAGGTGTATAATAGAAGTAATACTATTTATAATTTAAAAGATCTTTATATAGCAACACGTTCAACATCAACCAATGCGCTTTCAAGTATCACGCAGGTGGTTACTGATAACCTACTTATTTTTCCTGGAGAGTTTTATGTTTTAAGTGAAAACGGAAGTATAGTTCAACAGCAATACACTGCAAAAAACACTGACAACTTTATTAATGTAAATCTTCCTTCATATGCTAATGATAAAGGCACTGTAGTGTTACTAAATGCACAAGGAACTATTATAGACCAATTGCAGTATGATGCTAAATGGCATTTTGAGTTGTTGAATAACCAGGAGGGCGTTTCTTTAGAAAGAGTTGATTATAATAAGCCAACTCAAAGCAAAGACAACTGGCACTCTGCAGCTTCAACAGCGGGTTATGGTACACCCGGCTACCAGAATTCACAGTTCAGGTCAGACTTACAATTACAGGGAGAGATTACTGTTTCACCAAAAACCTTTTCGCCAGATAATGATGGGTTTGATGATTTTGCGCTTGTTAATTACCAGCTCGCTGATCCTGGTTACGTTGCAAACATTACCATATTTGACGCAGTTGGAAGACCTGTGAGAGTACTGGCAAAAAATGCAACACTTGCCCAAACCGGGTCTTTTAGATGGGATGGAATAGATGACAAGCTTCGCAAAGTACCTGTTGGAACTTATATTATATATACCGACGTCTTCAATTTAAATGGTAATCATAAGACATTTAAGAACGCTGTAGTGGTAGCAGCTAAGCTATCGTTGTAAAAGAATTTATTTATAGAAGCTTTTAGGCAGCAAGCTGTTGCCTTTGTAAACATCGTTGTTCCGATCTCACACAGGCTTAGGCAATTCTTGAAGGATGTCTACCAGCGAGACATTCAAGAGCGAATACCTTTAAAACTTATTCTTATTGAGTTTACTTTAACGCCGTCAGGAAACACTTTCTTGGATAAATTTCAATCTAATACTGGCTTCCCAATAAAATTAACCATAGTCATCGTGCTTATCCACGCTGTGATCAAGCTTTGTCAATTATATGAAAACATCTACTGTCTATACTAGCATCTTAAGAAAATAGTGCGGCCCGACCTTTGAAGTATAATGAGAAAGATACAATTATGAAAAGCAAGATATTTTTAGCAGCCCTTGTTTGCAGCAGTATTGGAGTAACTGCTCAAACCAAAGGAACGAATACACGAAACACTACAAAAACAACTACTCAAACAACAAGCCCTCGTAAACAGGCAACGACAAATCAAAGTACGCAAGGTAATACAGGCGCTAATACTCAAGGTGCTAGCACAAGAAGAACAGGAACGCATGACGATAGGATGCCTTCACAACGTAATCTTCCTGGTAATGGTAACACTCAATCATCCAGAACAGGAACCAGCAACGGAACAACAAACGGTTCTAGCGGATCAGGTACAAATGGTAGTGGTTCCGGTGCAACCGGAACTGGTACAAGCGGAAACGGAGGACATTCCGAAAATAGACCGACAAGTTATAGTTCCTCAGGTAATAATTCAGGCGGAGCTATAGGTACTGGTTCAGGTGCCACTGGCATTAGTGGAAATGGTTCTGGCACTACCGGAATGTCCGGGAGTGCAACAGGAACAAATAATGGTGTAACTACCGGCACAACAACCAATGGAACTTCAGCGGCAGTTGGCTTAGGCGCAAATGCATCAGGAACAACAGGTATAAGTTCCGGTAGTGGAACAGGTGCAGGTGCATCAGGCATAAGCTCCGGGGTTAGTGGAACAACAGGAGGAGCCACGGGCATTGGTTCAACTCGTAATAGTATTGAGGCGGGAGGCACAGGTGTAGGTTCTAACGGTACTCACGTAGGTGTTGGCACTTCCGGCACTATCACATCCGCAACCAGTGTAAACAACAACATTAATAATACTCCTACTTCAAGCCCGGTTAGCATTAACTCAACTACCAATCGTCCTTCAGAATTGCCCTCCGCTATTTATTCAACTTTTAGTTCTGCAAATGCCGGCGCAACCAATGTTCAATGGTCTAATAATGGTGGTCTTTGGACTGCAGCTTACAAGGTAGGTGATACCTGGTTAGCGTCTACTTACAACCCAAGTGGTATCCGTATAGATACCCGGTCTGATGTGAATCTTACCAACCCTAATCTTATACCTGCAGCTATAACAAGTTATAGAGGAAGAAATACGGGGGTAAACATTGTAAAGGCAACCAGGATAGATACAGCTGGTGCCACAGAGTTATACGAATTAAGAACTACTGATGGAAGAACAATTACTATTAACAGTGATGGTTCTATTAGACAATAAATTGTTATGGTGATTTAAAAAAGTGCTTCGCTAAGGAAGCACTTTTTTATTTGTAGTAATTAAAGTGAATAACATAAGCTTGGATGAAATTGAAAATGCTTGTGTCAAGTTTTGATAATTCCTTATTGGCTCTTTCGCCTGGTATAATTTTCAATCTTCAATAAAAATATCTAGTTCAACTTCCTCCAATAAAATTCTTGTTGGTATGTCTGCAACATACTCCCATTTAACCAGACGTATCATGCCTTCCGCTATTTCAATTCCCGTTATATCGCCATCACTAAAGCAACAACATCCGCTGTTAAAATAACTTGGCTTGTAGTCGCTAAAATCCACACTAATATTTTTGTTTGCATTCTTCATTTTGATCTGCGCTTCAATGCGATTGATCTCTTTGTCGTTCCTGGTTTCCTTTGCAATATTCAATTGTTGATAGAGTCTTTCAAATAAGGTAAGTGACTCAAATACCGGTTGGTGCGTATGACCTGTGATTAGTATAATGTTGCTTTGCAGGGCGGTCCATTCATACATGAACTTATTGTGGGTTGTTTTAAGATGATCATCGTATGCAGGAGTGTTCGGGTTAAGGGCCAAATAACTTTGTAGCGGTGCCCATACATTTGAAACGAACCACTTGCTAAACCAGTTGCCATCACTTACAATATCCCCCTGGTGTCCATGCGTTAAAAAAATTTGCAAACTCTCATCCTCAATTGATGTTTGCAGTATAATGCCTTCTTGCACGCAAACTTTTTCTCCGTATAACTTCTGAATTTCAAAAGGGGCTAAGGGATCATTATCCCAATAAAGATCGTGGTTGCCAAATATTTTTGTAAAAGCTTTACGCTCTAAAAATTTTTTCTCTTTTTCAAATGTTTCCTGGTTGAATTTTTTTACATCCGACAGACTGTTCTCCCAAAGCTCCTCACTATCTCCCAAGTTTATGTAGTAATAGTTATTTGTATAGTAATAATCCAAAGCAGCTAAGTAATTTTTTTCTGCTATAGCAAAATCGTCAGAACCATTTTTTGCACCTTTGTGTTGATCAGATAAAACAATGAATTTATCGACCTTAGCATTAAATTGTACTATCTCTCCTTTTTTAGTTTGTTTGGTTAATATAGCCTTATGCAATTGTGAAAGTGCCTCATGTACCCTTGCTTTATCAGGCCTCGATGAATACTTGTCAGCAAGTCTTGCAATCGGTGTTCTTAATATTCTTTGTAAAAATTTCTTCATTCATTTAATAAGTATAGATAGTCTTAAAACAATTATTCCATAATTGCATTTGCTACTTCTAAAGATACCTCTAAGGGTTCGCGGGCAGTGAAAAAGATGTGAAGCGGTGAAGATGAATCTATATAAAACCTACATGAATAACCTTTAAAAACAAAAAAGGGTCGGCAAAAATGCCAACCCGATTACTTACTAACCCATTAAATTCTGCCACTAAATTACAAATATGGCCCAAATTTCAAAATTATTTTTTGACCCTGTGAATAACTTTTAGGTGCTAAAAGTAGGGATGAAAAAGCCTCTAAGTTTACTTAAAACACTGATTTATAGTCTTTCTGCTTTAATAAAAACTGTAAATACCTTAAGGAAGTGGCAATTTTCCTGACACCTGCCCTTGTGCTGAAACTTTTATCAACAAACAAACTTCATCCTTTGACGGGAGTAGAAATTTATTTAATTGTATGGTTAGGAGAATTTGACGGTAGACGGTTAAATATTAGAGGTTCATTGTCATAACTGCGCAACGTATGTTTGTCCGGCTTGAAAGTCTTATCCTCAAATAACGTTTCGTATTTAGGACTCTCGGTTTTTTTCCATTTGTCCCAAAATGTAAAGTATAGGCCAAAATTATATTTGAACTGTTTATGGTGTAAGGAGTGATGTGTTGCTCCAATCATCCACCTTCCAAATTTATTTTTATGAGACCCTTTAGGATAAATTTCTACCTCAAGGTGATTAATAACACTACTAAACGTCATAATAGTTAGTTGTGTAAGCAGTACGTACAGATGCATTGGGAGAACCATTATTGTGAGAGGAAGAACTATAGCCTGCAATAAACCTTCTAACGGATGAAACGAAAAGGCAGTCCAGGGACTTGTTGTATTGCTATCGTGATGCACCTTGTGAAGAAGCTTAAATACTTTCGGTTGATGCATCCAACGATGCAACCAATAGTAATACGTTTCATGTAGCAATAAAGAAATTAGAAGACTAATAGGCAAATACCAATAAGGATATTGACCTGCGTCCATATAAATTTTAGTAAATCCTTTTTGCCATAATACCGCCGTAAAAGCTCCTGCAACAGAAAAAAGTAAAGACGTAATGATGGACCACTTAAGTTCCGTCCTAAACTGCTTTTTATCCAATTGTTTTTTACTCAATCTTCTCTGCATCCACCTGTCTTTAAACCAGATAAAAAAAACGGCATGAAACAAACCGGCTATTAGAAAGTAGCGTCCCATTATCACAACGAACATACCTATGGCTAAAGCTATAAAGGCCGATGGTTGAGAAAAGTCTGGAAATTCTATTGGCATATTTAAAAAGACACTACAAGGTAAGAATTTGAGTTATGGCAAAAAAAATAACCCAGCTGTAGCTGGGTTATAAACGCAAATGATTTATGAAAGGTTCGTTCTACTTATAATTTTATCTCTTCATCATCCCTATCTAAAAATTGGAACTGTGTAAGATGATAATTAGTATTAGGTTCAACTTTTATCTTAATGCCATACTTACGGTTCCATTTACTCTTTATAGAATTAAAGAACCAACCCTTAGTAAGGTGTGAGTGCAGTATTGGGTGTACAAAAAGAGTAAGGTTTTTATGCTGATGCGTAACCAGGTAGCTTAACTTTTTTTCTATTTCATCCTCTAATAAAAGGGTAGAAGTTATTTTGCCTGTGCCATTACAAGTTGGGCAAAGTTCTGCAGTGTTAATATTCACTTCAGGCCTCATTCTTTGCCTTGTAATCTGCATTAGTCCAAACTTAGAAATTGGTAACACTGCATGCCTTGCACGATCCGGTCTCATGAAGCCGTCCATTGCATCCTGCAACTTCTTTTTATTATCGGGCAACTTCATATCAATGAAGTCAACCACAATAATTCCTCCGATGTCTCTTAAGCGAAGTTGGCGTGCAATCTCTTCAGCAGCCTCCAGGTTTGTTTGCAGCGCATTTTCTTCCTGGTTATTACTTACGCTTTTGTAGCCGCTATTAACATCTATCACATGAAGCGCTTCTGTATGCTCGATTATAAGATATGCACCGCTGGGAAGATTAACAGTTTTGCCAAAGGCAGATTTAACCTGCTTTGTAATGCCGTACTGGTCAAATATTGCAACACCGTTATTATAATAAGAAACAATTTCTGATTTTTCAGGTGCTATCTTCTGAATATAATTGACCGTATCGGTATAAATATTCTTATCGTTAATAACTATTCTATTAAAGTCTTCTGTTAACAGGTCACGAAGCATGCTTGTAGCTTTCGTTTGCTCGCTTAAGATTTTTGTTGGTGCAACAGCTTCTTTTAGATTTTTCTGAATCGATTTCCACGTATTGACAAGGGCTGTTAAATCTTCATGAAGCTCTGCAGTATTTTTTCCTTCTGCGGCAGTACGAACTATTACGCCAAAGTTCTTAGTCTTAATAGCTTCAATGATCTTTTGCAAACGTTTTCTTTCCTCGCTGCTGTGTATCTTTTTAGATACCGCAACCATATCGTTAAAAGGCGTGAGCACCACGAAACGACCTGGCAAAGAAATCTCGCAACTTAAGCGAGGACCTTTTGCAGCAATAGGCTCTTTTAGAATCTGTACGAGAATATTAGGTTTACCAGCCAAAACTTCATTGATTTTGCCTGTTTTAACTATTTCAGGCTCCACATCAAATTTTGCAAAATCAAAAATGCTTTCTGACTTATCATTAATAGAAAGCTGGGTAAACTTAAGTAACGACTTAGCATACGGGCTTAAGTCAGTATAATGAAGGAAGGCGTCTTTTTCAAAACCAACGTCTACGAATGCAGCGTTCAATCCTGGTATTAGCTTTTTAACCTTACCTAAATAGAGGTCCCCAACACCAAAATTTGCGTCAGTTTTATCGTTATGTAACTCTACCAGTTTTTTTTCTTCCAGTAAAGCAATTTCTACTCCCTGTGGAGAAGAATTTATTATCAATTCTTTGTTCAAAATGCAACTTTTAATAATTCACACATACTCCGCAGCAGCGGATCTTTCACATCATAACAGTGTTTACCAACACGGTATCCTGCCACTTTTCTGGTTTTGATAAGGAAAAGGTAAAAGTTGCAAAATGGGCTGTTGGACTACCAGTAGAAGTTGCAAATGCCGGAGTAGATTCTCCGGCATTGCTAATGACAGGATGAAGAAGAAAATTATTTCTTCTTTTTATGACGATTTTTTCTTAGTCTCTTTTTACGCTTATGGGTTGCGATTTTATGACGTTTTCTTTTCTTACCACACGGCATACTAAATGTTTTAATTTAATTAATTGAGTTATTTTAATGAGTTTATTCTTGCATCAAGTTCTTTTTGAGCTTCAGGATTAGGTATTTTTTCCTTAACCTGCCTGTACCATTTTGCTGCATTTGCTTTATCACCCTTTCGGTCGTAAGCTTCTGCAAGGTTTAATGAGGCCTCCAGATTATCAGGCTCTTTGCCAACGACAATCAGGAAACGTTCAATAGCTTTATCGTACTGGCCACTTCTAATACCTCCTAATCCTAAAATAAACTGAGCATAAGTGTTATTAGGATTTTTTTCAACAATCGCCCTGATAGGTCCAATACCAATCATAGGATTGTCTGAAATATTGCCAAAAATGTAGCACGCACCCAAACCAATTTTGCTACTGTCATTATTAGGATTTATTTCAAGCGCCTTATCAAAAAGAACTTTTGCATTTGTTGCCAGCCATGTTTGCATAGCTGGATTTTCCTCTGTTTTTAGGTTGTCTAAAAACAAATGGGCTGCGAAGGTGAGGTTTTTCTCTGAATTTTCCAACTTAGCTGCTTCACCGGTATAATATGCATAAGGCTCAAACAGTTGAATAGTGTCTCTCCAAAAGGAAGCGAGCTGTTTATAAACCTGTATTTGTTGATTTTTTACATCTCCACGAGAGATACTATTTTCAAGTGAAGTAATGTGTTGAAGTTGACTAGGGCTTAAACGTTCCTTTGCATGTTTTAACAACTGGGGAGTTTGGATAACCCTTGTTGTGGGGGCCTCATTCTTGGCTACGGCCATAGGTTTACGAGGCGGAACTGTATTACCAAAAAAATATAAGAGAATTAGTACTGCAAACGCACTACTAACAAGAATGAGTTGTTGTTTCTTCACAATTTCTAATTATCCCGCAAAATTAGCTATCCTTTCTCTTACTCTTTACCTCGCTAACAAATTCTTTTGCAGGCTTAAAGGCTGGAATAAAATGTTCCGGAATTTCTACAGCCACGTTTCTTTTAATATTTCTTCCAATTTTAGCAGCCCTTTTTTTAGTTATAAAACTACCAAATCCACGTATGTATATATTTTCACCTTGAGAGAGAGTTTCTTTCACTTCTTTAAACATTGTTTCAAGTGTAACCAAAACATCTACTTTAGGGATACCCGTTTTTTCTGAAATTTGATTTATTAAATCTGACTTTCGCATTGGTTCACTGTTTAGTTTTTTGTTACTTACTTTTCTACTTTAAGTATACAATGTAAACACTAAAAAAAGTTCCTTATAAGTCTTAGCAAGAACAACACATAGTGTTTGTTGTTGCTAAGAGAATATTATAAAGAACATTAGTCGAATAATTTATACATTTTCCATAGCCCTTTTTGTATGCCTACTACGCCAAATCTTAAAAAAGCATTTACAGACAAATTATTGATATGGAATGCTTTAAATAATAAAAGAATTATGCCATGGAAGGGGGAAAAAGACCCGTACAAGATTTGGTTAAGTGAAATTATTTTGCAGCAAACACGAGTAGAACAAGGCTTAACGTATTATGAAAAATTTCTAGAACACTTTCCTACTATAGATAAACTTGCCCAGGCTCCCGATGAAGAAGTCTATAAACTTTGGGAGGGATTAGGGTATTACACCCGTTGCAAAAACCTTTTGGCTACCGCAAGAAATATTGTAGCCAATAATAAGGGGGTCTTCCCGAAAAGTTTTGTGGAAATTTTACAACTAAAAGGGGTGGGAAATTATACTGCAAGTGCCATAGCATCCTTTGCATATGGATTGCCACATGCTGTTGTAGACGGTAATGTTCTGCGAGTACTTTCAAGATTTTTTGGAAAGCAAACACCTATAGACACAACAGCAGGCAAAGAATTTTACGAAAAACTAGCAGGTGAATTACTGGATGTTAAGGACACTGGCGGATATAACCAGGCTATAATGGATTTTGGAGCAACAATATGTAAGCCTCAGTTACCAGAATGTAAAGTGTGTATATTAAAGGATGATTGCATGGCTTACAGAAAAGGTTTAGTAAATAAGCTGCCTATAAAGGAGAAGAAACTTCTCAAGAAAAAACGCTGGTTTTATTATTTTGTTTTTAAATACAACGATAAGATCCTCGTAAACAAACGTACGGATAGAGACATATGGCAGAACCTCTACGAGTTTTATTTACACGAGGCAGAAGCTTCTGAAAACTGGGAGCAAAAGAAAATAGAGGAGTTATTAAGCAAAGTATTAGAGATAAACGAGTTTAAAATAATCGACGTATCCAAAGTTTTAATTCAACAGCTTACGCATCAAACTATTTCAGGTCAATTTATTCTTGTTGATATAACGTATCTGCCTCCTACTCTTAATCACCTAATGAGCGTTCCAACAGAGGTCTTATCAACTCTTGCGTTTCCTAAATTCATCAATCAATATCTCGAAATACATTCCCTTGCAATTAATGCCCTTTCGTAAGAAGTTAGCGTAAAATCAAAAAAATTTTAAAAGCATTGAATTTCAGTTTAAAAAAAGTAATTTTAAAACAGCTAACTATTCATGGGCGAACCAACTAAAAAATACGACTATCATGAGAGGAGTAAATAGAGTAATGCTTATCGGAAACCTGGGAAAAGATCCGGATGTACAATACCTGGAAGGAAATATTGGGGTGGCGAAATTTAGTCTCGCTACTACTGAAACTTATAAAGACAGGGGGGGAAAACTAGTTTCTCAAACTGAATGGCACACCGTTGTTTTATGGAGGGGATTAGCAGAGCTTGCTCAGAAGTATTTACACAAAGGCAGCCTTGTATACATTGAAGGCCGACTTAGAACAAGGAGTTGGGAAGATAAAGAAGGCAATAAAAAATTTGCTACTGAAGTAGTTGGCGATAATTTAATAATGCTTGATAAGAGAGGTGAAGGTCAACATTTTCACGGGGGACATGGCGAAAGTATTGAGGGATTAAGTAACGCAGATATTCCGCCAATTGGCGAACCATCTGAAGACCTGCCATTTTAAATTCAATTTTTTAAATTAATATCTTTGTAAAAAACGAACGGCAGAATTTTTGCCTTCCTATTGTTCATTATAAATACGCGCTTTGGATCATCACCCGGATATTTTTAATCTATTTCTATTTAATCCCCCTGCAATACTAAATACACAGGCTACAACTGTTCTCGTAGTTCTCCTAATTATTCTTATTGTTATTTCTTTTTTTATTGCCGGTGCCGAGGTGGCTTATTTTTCTTTAAACGAGAAAGATCTTAACCTGTTAAAAACCAAAAATAAAAAGGCTCCCTACAAGCGGATTGTCGATCTGTTGGATGAACCTAAAACACTTCTTGCTTCTCTCATTGCAGCCAATACATTGGTTAATATGGGCATCATAATTATTGCAAATTTTGTAATTGATGATTTGGTCTCCTTAGATACGTGGGCAAAAGTTCTGCTTAAAATAGTATCAATAACGGTTGTATTGGTTTTGTTTGGAGAGGTAATGCCCAAGGTAATGGCAAATCAAAATAATATAAGGTTTGCAAAAGACTCAGGTGCACTTGTAGCCGGGATAGCTTTTTTATTTGAAGGCATCGGTAGAAGGATTGTGTCTTCATCAGATTACATAGAACGAAAATTGGCCAATAGGACAAATACTTCCTACAATCTTGAGGAATTAGATACCGCTATTGATAGCAGTGCGGATGAAACGACTTCGGAAAAAGAAAAAAATATTTTGAGAGGCATTGTTAAGTTCGGAAACATTACGGTAAAGCAGATAATGCGAACCAGGTTGGATGTTAATGGTATTGAATATGAAACAAGTTTTTCAGAGGTAATAAAACGGGTGGAGGAGTTACATTACAGTCGTCTTCCTGTATTTAAAAAAGATTTGGACGAGGTAGTTGGAATGATACATACGAAAGATCTTTTACCGTACCTTGATTTGCCAGACTTTGATTGGCATTCGCAAATTCGTCCACCTTATTTTATACATGATCAAAAGCTGATTGAAGATCTTCTTCGCGAGTTTCAAAACAAGAGAATACACTTTGCAATTGTTGTAGATGAGTTTGGCGGTACAAGTGGCATCGTAACTCTTGAAGACATTATGGAAGAAATTATTGGTGATATAAAAGATGAGTTTGATGAAGAAGATATTGCCTTCAACAAGATAGATGATTACAATTTTATTTTTGAAGGCAAAGTAATGATTAATGATGTATGTAAAGCGCTTGGTATTAATGCCGATACATTTGAAGACGTTCGGGGCAACAGTGACTCCCTTGCGGGGTTGGTGTTAGAATTAGCCGGAGAGATACCTCAGCAAAATGAAGTTATACCATGTGGTGATTTTGAATTTACTGTGCTTGAAGTAGTAAAAAACAGGCTCCAAAAAATTAAAGTTGCAATAAAGCCGCCTCAAGTTGCCTAGGTGTTAATTTTGACCTCTCAAATATTTCAATTGATCAAGTCACTTTCAAAAATTTTCTCTTTAGTTATAGGTATTAAAGCTAATGGAGGCATGCTTTGTTTCCTCTTGCTTGTGGCTATAATTACTTCATGCAACAGTACTTACACACCAAAGCCAAAAGGTTATTTTAAAATTGATTTTCCTCAGAAAAGATACCAGGTTTTTGACCAGGCAGGTTATCCCTATTCATTTGAATATCCTGTTTATGCAAGGGTTGTAAAAGACAGTTCATTTTTTAATGAAGCTACTGAAAACCCTTGGTGGATTAATGTTGAGTTTCCTCAGTTTTCAGGTCGAATTTATATTAGTTATAAAGCTGTTGGTCCAAATAAGATTGATAAACTTGTTAATGACGCCTACACTATGACCAATAAACATTCTATGAAAGCTTATTCTATAGACGACTCAAGTATGGTAACGCCTAACAATGTTCATGGAGTCTTTTTTAAAGTGGGTGGCAATGTTGCCACGGCTAACCAATTTTTCATTACAGATTCTACCCGCCATTTTTTGCGTGGTGCCCTTTATTTTGACGCTGCACCTAACGAGGACTCTTTAACCACCGTAAACAAGTTTCTTTTGGAAGATATGAAGCATATGATCAACACATTCAAGTGGAAATAATTTGCAAAAGAGAAAATTATAACTGCTTTCAAAAATTCTGATTCCTTCTTTCGATAGTTAATATATTTTAAAGGAGTAGCAATTCTTACCAAGTTTACGATTGATTCTTCACTTAAAAGTTATCTTCGTATGGCTGTTTCCCGTAATAGCTTTTTTTGATAATTGTGAAGAAAAGAATTTATGATTGCAATAGATAATGTACTGGTAAGTGACGCGGTTGTTGAAGAACAATTTGTGTGCGATCTGACAAAATGTAAGGGTGGATGTTGCGAGGATGGAGACGCAGGTGCGCCTTTAGAGTTAAGCGAACTGGATGAATTAGTAAAGAATTACAATGCCTTTTCCCCTTATATGACTGAGGAAGGCCGCAAAGAAATTTCGAAGCAAGGCAAATATGTTTATGATAGGGAATTTGGATGGGTAACTCCCACAATTAATGCACAGTTATGCGCTTATGGTTTGAGGGATAGCAGGGGCATTGTAAAGTGCGCCATAGAGCAAGCTTATAACGACGGCAAGATAGATTGGAAAAAGCCTATTAGTTGTCATTTGTTTCCAATACGTGTTCAAAAAAGCAAAGACAAGAAGACAGATTACGTAAACTACGAACCACGTGAAGACTTATGTGCTGCCGCATGTAAATTAGGCAAGAAACTAAAGGTACCTACGTATGTGTTTTTAAAAGAAGCCATCGTAAGAAAATGGGGTCAAGAGTTCTATGAAACATTAGAAGCAACCGCCAAACATATGGAAGAGGGAAGCCGAGGTTAACAGGGGATTTGTTCAAATTTATATCAACCGGATTTACAGTAATAATCTCATTATGACAGATACTGCTGCATCATTTAAAGCCAAAACAACTATAAAGGCTGGTGATCTTGAACATAGAAGAAAGATCAATTTTAATATAAGCAGATATAATGCTGTTGTTCCGGCAGGCAAACAGCAGTTTACTGAATTGATGACTGCAAGGGAAAGAGCAAAAAATACAAAGTGGAGAGCTATAGAAAACCTTGACCAAAGCTTACTTGACTTTGAAAAACAAATTACAAAGAGAGGAGCAAAGGTTTTGTGGGCAGAAAATACAGATGAAGCTCTTGAGCAAATTGGAAAGATTTGCAAAGAGAAAAACTGTAAAACTGTTGTGAAGAGTAAGAGTATGGTTACTGAAGAAATTCACCTGAATAAGTTTCTCGAAAAGCAGGGTATCGAAAGTGTTGAGACTGACCTGGGTGAATATATACAACAACTGGATGGTGAAGCGCCTTATCACATTGTAACCCCAGCAATGCACAAAAACAAGGAAGATGTTGCCAAGCTTTTTGCTGAAAAACTAGGAACGCCATCAAACTTAACACCTGTTGAACTTACCCTTGTAGCACGTGAAAAGTTAAGAGAAAAATATGTTCAGGCTGAAGTTGGTGTAACTGGTGCAAACTTTATCATAGCAGACATAGGTGGATTGGCAGTAACCGAAAATGAAGGCAATGCAAGGTTAAGTTGTGCCTTTCCAAAAACGCATATTGTTATTGTAGGTATCGAAAAAGTTATTCCATCGCTTACTGATCTTGGATTGTTTTGGCCCTTACTTTCAACTTATGGTACTGGCCAAAAGGTTACAGTTTATAATTCAATTATAACAGGACCTAAACAAAGCAACGAAGTGGATGGCCCGGAGGACATGTACGTGATCTTGTTGGACAATGGACGAACAAACTTGCTTGCAAATCCTAAGACAAGAGAAGCTCTTTACTGCATTCGGTGTGGCGCATGTTTAAATGCATGTCCTGTTTATAAAAATATTGGTGGTCATGCTTATGAGGCAACTTACAGCGGTCCCATCGGAAGTGTTATTACGCCTCATTTGCAGAAGATGGACGATTTTAAGCACTTAAGCTATGCTTCGTCATTGTGTGGTAATTGCACTGAAGTTTGCCCTGTAAGAATAAATATTCATGAATTGCTTTTAGAGAATAGGCACCAAGCTGTAGAGTCGAAGTTCTCCGGATTATCCGAATCCTTTGCTTGGAAGGTTTGGAAAAAAGGAAGCTTAAACCGTAAGATGATGAACATGGGAAATGGTAAGCTTAAGAATTGGATGGTTAATAAAGCATTTAAAGGTTGGAACACACACAGAAGTGATTTAAATTTTAGCCAGAAAACTTTCAATGAACTCTGGAAGGAGCGAAGAGGCTAGGAATATACAGAAGTGTATTAAATTTGAGAAAGAACGGGAACCATGAAAATAATTCCATTACAATATAGAATGAGTGAGGATGAGTACTTTCTCTTTGAGGAGAAGGCTGAGGCTAAACATGAATTGATCAACGGTAACCTGTACGAAATGAGCGGAGTTTCTATCTTTCATAATAATCTTGTTCTAAGGCTTTCAATGTTTGTATACTCCCTGCTTAAAGGAAGTGAGTGGCAATTAACCCTTGAGAATTTTAAAGTAAAAAATTCTGACGGTAACTTCTTTTATCCAGATATTGCTGTTTGCTATCCTAATGTTCAGAAGCATTATTCCGAGAAACCAATATTAATTATTGAAGTATTATCTGATACAACAAGGAAATATGAGTTGGTAGATAAATTTATACAGTACCAGAAATTAGAGACCCTGGATTACTACTTGTGCGTGGAGCAAGAGCAGCACGTGGCTTTTTTTTATCAAAAGCAGGAGGATGGCGAATGGATAGCTGAAACTTTTACAAAGGATGATCAGCAGATCCAATTTCCTAAAATCTCGATTTCTCTCTCCCTTAAGAACATCTATACTCCCTAATGCAATTGCTTGTTTT
>Ga0115844_100151_pt1 | contig 16429 bp, 20 predicted proteins | sample InSIn1gowninarea_FD_83858 | JGI IMG/M metagenome (GOLD analysis project Ga0115844, IMG submission 83858) | reverse complement strand
GAAAACTGAAGAGACCATAACTTTTGCTAAATTATACTAATTTTTTCTTTGAAATAGTCATTCCTAAATGATTTGGATGCTCTAAACATAATTGAATATGATGAATAGGCATAAAGGCACTTCATTATGTGATTTTTATATGTTTAATTTTAAGGAAGCCTAGGGCCACCAGGAGAGGAGGTCAAGCCTAGATAAACTGAAGTCCAATTAGAAAGTTTAGATAGTCATTTTTGGGTATTTTGGGTCTTTTGAATCTAATGGATTAGGTTGAAAAGAAATTGGAGCAATGCAGTTGCATGTAATTAGATAATTGACCATTAATCCAAAGAGGGCATAGCCATTCAAGCAGGTCCATGGAGAAGTATCCTAGTAGGGTTGAACTCCTTCATCATCTTTGTGTAATTATTTCCCGTGTTTTACTTCTATACAGTTTAATTTTTTTTATATGTGTTTTAAACACATAATTATCCTCATAGATTTCTCACAAATGACACTCAACACTTTAAACAAAATTCCTTAAATTTAGGTTAATTTGAGACGATCCTAACACATGTTTTTTAATACTGATGAGGGATCTTACATAACATTAACAAGTTTTCCCAACATTCATATCATATCCTTACCATCAAATATAGGTAAACCTTCAATAAAGTCCATTGATATTTCTTCCCATTTGTGATTCAGAATGTTTAAGGGATGAAGTAGTCCAGGTGTCATAATATTTTATTTTATTTTCCATTGACATTTATCTCATTCTGCTACATATTTTTGAATATCATGACTCATTCCATTCCAAACGAATGACTGATGTGCACTATAGTATGTTTTAAAGAACCCTACATGTTCGGCTGATAGTGAATCATGTGACTCTTCGAGGATCTTGGTTTTAAACTTGGAGTTTGAATTCAGATAGATTCTTCCCTTGTACCTTAGAATTCCATTCTTCCATTCCCATTTTGAGTTGTGCAGAAGGATATTTATTATAATGCTTTTTCTATATCGTTTTCATATTCACTTCAAATCTCATTAATGCATTCAGGAACAAGAACTGAACTGACAAGTAGTGCTAGCTCTTCATCATTCCTAGACAGAGCATTTTCCAATATATTGTCCTTTCTCATTTTGTGTAATATCTCCATGTCAAAGGTAGAAATTTTTTAAATCCTCTTTTGTTTTTTTTTGGAGGAGGTTCTAGAGGTTTTTATGGTCTATTCATATCGAAAACTCACTTCCCAAGAGATATTGCCTCCGCATGTCTAGTGGGTGCACAATAGAAAGCATTTCCTTGTTGTATGTAGATTTAAGATGATCTCGTTTATTGATTTTCCTACTCTCAGAAGCTACTGGATGCCTATCTTGCATTAACACTACTCCTATCCCAAAACTTGAAGCATCACAATGAATGATAAATTGTCTAAAGAAATCTAGAGTTTCCAATATTAGGGAATTAAAAATAAATTCCTTCAATTCTTCAAAACACTTTCCTTCTTCTCATTACATTAAAATGAATTCTTCTTTAAATGGTCCATTAGAGGTACGGCTATATGTGCATAGTTTTTGTTAAATCTTCAATAATATCAAGTCAATTCTAAGAACCCTCTTAGCTTGGATAAATTAATTGGCTTGGTCCATTCCCTTATAGCCTTGATTTTATTAGGATCCAGTTTTACGCCTTCATGGGATATTATGTGTCTAAGATATTTTACTTCTTCCTTTCCAAAGGTGCATTTGGACTTCCTGGCATAGAACTCATGCTATTAAAATAGTGTAAGAACTTTCTCCAATTGTTGTAAGTTCTCCTTCCAAGTAACAATAATACTAACTTCCTTATACATGGATGTAATAACTCATTCATATTATCTTGGGATGTTGCTACTGCAGTGGTTAACCCAAAAGGCATTACCTTAAATTCATAGTGACCTTCATGTGTTCGGAACACATTCTTTGGTATGCCTTCCAACCTTATTCTAATTTTATAATAACCTAAACTAAAGTCCAATTTCGAGAAATATTTAGTGCCATATAGTTCATCCAACATTTCATTGATAAAGGAAATTGGGAACCTGTTTTTAAATATTATTTTGTTTATTCCTTGATAACTGATGCATAATCTGAATGATCTATCTTTCTTCTGCGCTTTTACTTTTTGAGATGATGACACACTTTAAAATGTCTTGGATTAATCTCTCAATTTCTCTTTTTTGATGATTTTGATATCAATATGGTTTGATGTTGATGGGGTTTGATCGTATTTACATCTAATGTATGCTAGATTTCTCTATTAGGAGGCATTTTCATAGGCATGTCTTAGAATACTTTTTCATGCTTTTGAATTAGATCTTGTACTTTTGGTTCTTCCTCTTCGATCAATTTGGATGTTAACATTTCTAAATGGTGACATTGTACTACATAGGTTTTTACTCCTCTTCAAGTCATTTTTATCATTTGGGATGATGATATGATTTAATTCTTAGGTGCTTGGAACCCATATAAATTTTATCTATTCCCTTCCCATTCAAATTTTATCAACTGATTTTTATGGTTGGAAGAGTAATTACCGAGGGTTTGTAACCAGTGGATACCTAATACGAAATCCACTCAACCTAATGGTAAAGTGTAGAATGGAGATTCTAAATTAAAGTCTTGAATTTGCAATTTGACTTTATGGCATTTCCCTACTTTTTTAATTTTTTTACCATCGACTACCATAGCCTTCATACTGCGCATGGGAAATGTGAAAATGTTGAGTCTCTTCACCATGGTTGAGTACACACACTTGTGGGTCGGTATCAATGAGAACCATTACATTGTTCTTCTTGTTATTTCATTCTAATTTTAATGTCTTGAGTTATGATATATCTATAATGGTTGATAATCATACTTATAGAATTCTCTCATCGTCTAGCTCTAACAATAATTTTTGGAATCTTCAATTTCTTCTACGTCTGATTCATCATCGTCTGAATCGTTAGTTTCTTCACATTTATACATGTTTTGGGTCTCTTTTCCTTTAGGACACCTATGTTTAGGGTCCCATTTTTCACCACAATGTTTGTGCTTTCCCTCTTTCATCCTTTTCATTTCCACATTAGCTTTTTCTCCTTCATGAAGATGTTGTAAAACATACTTTCTATTATATGTATAAATATAATGGGGAAACGTTCATCTTGAATATACTCTTTCATCCTTTCACCACAACATCTTGATAAATTTATTTTCAGTGGTGTTTTCTTTTAGACTTATTAGTTCTATCAATGTAATGTAATGAAGCTCAAGCTCTTCTTATAGATGGGGTTTAAGTCCTAAGGTGTATGATTGAATGAGATGATTTTTTGATAATCCAGGTACTCGTATTCCTAAAGTCTACCATTCTGAGGTGTATTCATCCACATCTCCTTTTTGTCACAATCTGGTGAGCGTTAATACTAACTCTTCTTCCTTGACACCTTGGAACCTTTTAAGGAATGCATCCTTAAATTTCCTCCAATTGATAGAAAGTGTCATCTTATGCTTCACCTTCAATTTTCATGGATGCATGCCTGATTTTTTTGTGATCATTGTCAATATCATAAATCTCGAAATATTCTTTTTCTTTATTAAGACAAGCAACATTGCATTTTTTGTTACCATCAAATTTGGATATCTCGACTTTTTCTCTTCATTGATATGTTGCTATCGATAGAGTGGAAAAGGGGTATTGATTTGAATATGACATATTGGTGTATGGATTCCATATTTTCTTATTTTGAAAACTCATGTTACTATTTTCTTGATTAAGCATGGAAGGTTTCTTCAGAGGCTCAAGTTTCTCATGTGTGTCTAATGATTTTGACGAATATATAGAATTGAGATGTTGAGTAGCCTCATTATTCTAGAGTATTTGATCAGGTGTAATCTTCAATGTGGTACATATACAACCCAACATCGCCATAGCTTTATCCACCTTAACTGAAAGGTATGTGGGATCCTTTTTAAATTTATTCATGTTCTCCTCAAGCTGTCTCTTTATTCCCTCTTTTATGTTTTGGAGATCCTCAGTTTTATCACCTTGTTTGGTCACTTTAGTCTCAAGTTCTACTAGTCTCTTATTGAAATCGACCATCAACATTCATGACGCCATTAAGCAGGTCTAAACTAGAGTATATCTATCTAGCTTAAATATTTCCTTAACTTGATCCTATTTTTATTATTATTATAGTTAAAATATATAATATTTATGTAAACTTGAATTAAAATTTAATTAAAAAATATATAATGATGATATAATTAAATTATCTGGCATAACCTTTTGAATATAATCAAATTTTAAAGGTTGTCAATGGATAGACACAACTGTAGGTCAACCGATATGTGCTAGAAAATGAACGGTCAACATAAAAGAAATGAGAGGGGGTTCGGGATGGAAAAATAGGTCACCATGGAAAATATACAATTATTGAGTGTAGATAAGTGCGGTCAGAATGTCGTCAAAATAGGTTTGATGATTTTGGGGGTTTCACACAGTAACAAAGAAAATCATCAATGGAAAATGAATGGGAACTTGACATAATTGAGTGGGAAATTGAAGGGAAATGCATTACAAATGTCATATGGATTGACAGGGGAAAGATGTGCAACATCTCTGATACCACATGAACCACCAAAATAAGAAATTAGCAACAATGATATTATATATATATATATATAATTGAATGATGTAGATTAAAGAGTGACAGGCCCTAGCTAAAATACAACCTTGGGTGCCTCTTGGTGAATTTTCATGATATTTGACCATGCCCTCTTCATATTAAAGTAATAATTACAAATAACTACTTTTTATATAACATATTAACTGAGATAGTTAAGATACTGAAACAAACATTTTTGTTTACTTTTCAAAAAATAAAATGGTTTTTATATTTTTTTATTTGTGATGAACAGATGAGAGGGAACAACATATATGTACAAACACACACACACACACACACACACACACAGATATATATATATATAGAGAGAGAGAGAGATAGAAATATATATATATATATATATATATATATATATATATATATATATATATATATATATATTAATTCTCAGAGGTCAATTTACAAAGACATAAAAGCATAGAAACAAGACCATGGAACATAAAATAGACACCATTAGTAAATTGAATTCAACCAAGTCATTTCACTACATAAAATAAGTATTTGAGAGTAAAAAAATAAATAGCCTTCCTTTGTTCCTAGTTTCTCCCTCTCAAATATTGTAATGGGGAGCATTCGGGAGGGAGAAACTAGGAACAAAGGAAGGCTATTTATTTTTTTACTCTCAAATACTTATTTTATGTAGTGAAATGACTTGGTTGAATTCAATTTACTAATGGTGTCTATTTTATGTTCCATGTTCTCGTTTCTATGCTTTTATGTCTTTGTAAATTGACTTCTGAGAATTAGAAGATAGTGATTTCTTTTGTTTAATAATTGAAATTATTAAAAACCATAATGCTTGTTATCACATTTGTTTTTTGATTTAATGCTTTCAATTTATTTTTCTTAAAAAAGATCAATACATATCTCGAGTGACTTGTTTCATGAGAGTGTTTTCTACCTAGGAATTTGAAAGTTTTGGTGTCTGTGGGTGGGTTCTTAATGTTGAAATTTGTATAGTGCCTTTCTCTTGTTACAAATTGAACAAATATTGTGATTGTAACTAAGTGGAAAATTATATCATTTTCTTTTGTCAAATTTGTTTATTGGTTGTATCCATAAACCAAAAGACTAGAAGTATATGAACTCTATAGAAAATCATTTACAATTCTCCTTCTTTTTGCTTGGCCAAGCAACGACTAATATATATAAATATACTAGTTAGATTTTCATATCTACATTTACAATCATTCTTAATGTGAAATATTTGCAAATACATTAATAAAGGATAATATATCTTTTATGATCATAATGTTAGCTTTCTATCATTAAATAAAAAAATCCTTCTTGAGCCCTTGCCTCCTCAAAACCTTGTAATTCCTTACTGCATTAAGGATCAACATCATGATATAGTTCTATTGGTGAAGAGGGCTCAAAAACCCATTCTGCAAGTTTTGAAGAATCCTTGAAATTAGAAGGGGACATTATCATCTTTAAACCAAACATTTATAAACAAATTGACTATACTTCTAATTCTAGTAAGAAGATAAAGCATCTAAACAATATTTTGGTAAAAATTATCAATTTTCCTTAGGTTAAAAAAGCATTTAAAAGCTCATAAATAACATATGTAATGAAACAATCGACCTTAAGAAAGGTAAGTATGAAATGCCATATGATAGGGGAAATTTTAAATAGTATTTTAAGAGAGAGCATCCTCATAAAACGTCGCCCCTTCATGAAGGCTTGAATACTGAAGGATTAGAAAAACATTATAAGGCATGACAAAAAAAATTGATACAATTTTTTATAACAATGAAGAAAAAGAAGTTGAAGCTAATTTAGAGGAAAAAAAAGAAATTTACCATCCTAATTTTTCACTCAATGTTTTTTATGAGGATTTTGGTTTCATTTGTGTATATACTTGAAGTGAAGCTTTACCTAGAAGCCAAAATCAACCTACATCAAATAAAAGTGTAGAAAACAATCATGTAGCACCCAGAAAACTATAGTTCCAGAAATTGAATATGATCCAATAGATGATCTTAAAAAGATAAAGGATAATATATATTTTATGATATTTGGAAGATTCCTATAATTCAAATAAAATTTTAGCAACATATTGCTCACTTAAAAATTTATGCAAGTAAAGATATAGCTTTCTTTGAAAGTTTTGTTTAGGGAAATATTTAAATTATGAAACGTAATAACCCTAACACTCAGAGAAATAAACCTGGACCAATTTTGTTAACCTTGCATATTTTTTATTGGAACATCCATAATTGTTTGAATGAAACTAAAAAAATATTCTAATGTGATGCCTCCTTTAGTTTGTCAAAAGGTTAATGCTCAAATGAAACCTTCAGATGTTAAAATTGTAAAATTTGATGTTACTTTTGTTAAGGCAGTCAGGGAATTGAATGTTGTTTTAATTAGATTTTCAGAATATGATAGATTCCATAAAATCATTAATATTGTGGTTGTTGATATTCTTGAATTATATGGATTTCTTTTAGTAAGGATTAGCTGCAACATATTAAAGGTTTTATGGACACTGATTTGAATAAGTTATGGTTACCATGGAAAGAAGGAGCCAATAAAATTAAGATTAATAGGAATCCATACATGAAAAACATAGCTAATGATCTTTATGGCACAAATGAACCAACTAAAGAAGGAGATTATCTAATTGTTGACTCTTTCTTTGGTAATTTGTTGTTGATTTTTATACATTTTCTAATTTAGAGCAACAAATAGATTTAGAAAAGGTAAAATCCATAATTACAACTGACCATAAAATTGTTAATATTAGTAACTTGTCATTTTTTTATGAATCTAAAATATGGTCACTTTATTTTGATGGTTCAAAATCAAAAGAAGGGGCTAGTGCAGTATGTATGCTTTTCGACCCAAAAGGAAGTAAAATAATTATTACATGTAGATTAGAATTTAGATGTACCAAAAATGGTATAGAGTATGAGGCCTTAATTGAAGGGTTATGCAAGGCTCTTTATTTTGGAGTTGAATTTTTAAAGTTTTATGGTGACTCTGAGGTAATTGTTAGACATGTAAGGAACTCAATTCATTTCTTTTTAGCTCACTTGAAGGCCTACTAATCTGAGGTATGGGATTTAATGTCAAATTTTTCATCCTTCCTAGTGTTAGTGTTAGTCTTGTTTTCTTGTCACTAGTGGTAAAATATTCTTTTACCAAGTATGTCAAGAGTCTCAAGGTCAAATTTTATCATGTCACTAGGTTTACAAAGCAAAATTTGGTCACTAGCTGGTTTGTCTAGAAATGTCTTCATTCTTTTGGAAAGATCGCACTCACTGGTTTCCTACCTCACTCAGAAGAAGGAAACATAATATAAAGGATGCTTTCATTATATCAATTATCATCATTACCATTCCACTCAGTCTCATGTCTTTATTAAGTCATTAAGGTTTCAAGGCCCATCATCATCATGTGTAAATCCAGCATTAAATGAATCATGATAAGAATATCTTTGCAATAAATTTGATGAATTTTCATAAGTTATTCATGCATTCAATCACAAAAGCTCCATAAGAAGGAGTGTCACTATTCAAAAAGGTAAAAAGGAACTCAGGTTTCAATTGTGCAAAGTGGCTCAATTTTAAATGTGAAAAATCAGGTTTTCAAAAGGTATGTGGGGCCCATTTCTATTCAAAAGGCAATCATAGTTGCCTATAAAAACTCAGAAGGTCCCAAAAACATTTCATTTTTCGTCTATTCTCCTCTATTCATTGAGATATCCCCTCCATTTTAGAAAAAAAAATGAGTTCTATGAAAAGTTTTTCAAAACTTGTTGGTGTTGTACTTCCACAAACTACGTTGCACTTTTGAGGCCGACATTGTGATTCTTCACATTATGTTGTGCTTCCAAAAATAGCATTGTGATTGTCCAAAATAGGGAGCATAGGTACATGATGAAGACTAGATTGAGCATGAATTTCAATTGGTGGAGTTGGAAACAGAAAATGAGCCTTCAAATATTCAATAGAATATCAAAGAGAAATATTCTTAGATCAGAGAACTCATGGACAACATGGCTAGATAAAGGTTTGTTATCTCATTGCTTGAACAAGAAAATAGTCAAATAAAAGCTAGATAACTCATCATTGAGAAAGAGAAAACTAAATTGTTGCATCAAGCAGGCAAAGACAAAGAAGTTTTGGAGCCTGGTGAACTTGAGGAAACCAGAAAAAAATGGTAGGAAAAGGAGGGCAAGGACCAAGAGACTCAAGAGGGAATTTAAGGAGGAGAAAGAACACAATTTTTCTAGATGAATTCCTAGACATGGAGGACAAAATTTCCTTAGAGATCAATGAGGATAGATAATATCGGTTAGATAAGGTCTATGACCACCTAGGAAAGCTTCATGAAAAAACCAACAAATATAACCCACTATTAAGGCACATCGCACATCATTATCAAACTAGGAACATGATATGTAACATCAAGCTCAAATAGTTGGAAAATAAGCACAAAGAAACCTTAAAAGGAAAAAGTCAGAGGGATAACTTTGGGATGATTGCTGCAGCATCCATGAAGGATTGACATACATCATTTTACAACTCATGACCCATTTTCAAGTAATTCTAAGAATTGTTGATTTTTTGGTTATTTTGGTGCCCATTTCAGAAAATTGGCTAGTCACAGAAACACAACGCCTTGGCACTGCGCTTTCTCCCCAGGCATCCCACTGAAAAATGGTTTGTAGTTTTGGAAATCTCATGTCATCCTCCCAAAACCAATCTCATCAGATTTCTCATAGATGGCCTAAATTTTGAGAAAAATGAGGAGAAGGGGTCAAAAATTAGCATTATGCCCCTCTTTTTGACATGCCCTACACTTCTGCAGCCACCTTGGGCGAGTGAATTTTTTATGGCCTCACCATTGGTCATATTCAAAAATGAAAGGTGTTCTGGAAACTATACTAGAAAATATAGTTGATCATTCTTTCAGGTCTTCATTTGTGCCACAGGATGGCACCTTAAAGTGGCCTCAAAGTCGGCGTTGCACTTTTGGAAATTTCTCTGTTTTCCATTTAAATTTCACAGTGTAAATTTCCTAGTTTTTAGTTTGACTTGGTCAAAGTCAAAACTCTTGATGAAATTAAAACTAGTTCAAGGTTGGATGATGTAAGCATGAATAAATAGACATGATAGTTTGCTTTTATGGCTTATTAGGCCTCGTTAAGAAATAAAAATCCAAAACAAAGTTTGTAAGAAGTGTTTGTATTTAACCTCCTCACTCTCACCTTTTGGTTGAGAGAATCATCGAAATAGCTCAACCACCTAGGAATTCAACTCCTAGAGGTGGGAAAGTGGTTCAATTGAGTCTACATGTATCATTTCTCATTCAGAGAGAAGGGTTTGAATTTTTTGGAAAAGGTTTGTATCATATGTTCTCTTCAGCTAATGCAGGAGCAGTTGCATCTATATTTTATGGACTTTAGTTCAGTGACTCTATGGTGTTGTTTCCTTTTTGTTTTAGTTTCTAATGTATAAATCATCTCTCTTTACAGACTTTGTCTTCTTCCTATGATTTTTCTTTCAATTATATAAAGGGAAATCTTGAATTTAAGTTCTGTTAATGTGGAATTCATACCGGTGTTTCTTCTCCTATAAATCTAATGAATTCATGATTTTACATGCTCATTAGGTTCTCCTAATCTCGCAAATCTATACTAAAGTGATAAACTCTCTAAGTGCACCATAACATACTGATATATACCTCCTATCTATACTTGCCTCTCCATACTTCAAGCCCTGACCTAATTACTTTTTCTAAACCCCAATCCAGCAAACCTAAAATCCTGAATTCACAAATACTAAAAAAAATATATATATATATGTAGCCTAAAAGTTAGTTCCTTACAACTATTCATTGACAAATCCTTTGGGAGATCCCTTTATGGTTCAATAGGGCTAGCTACTGAGCTGAAACTAGTTCATTACATCTTATGATCTCCTCCTCAGCCTATGAAATTGTAGGGAAAAATATTTTGGTGCCATTGTCGAGGAAACGGCTGATAAATTATTCTTTGGAGTTATTTAGGATCTTTCAAGAGAACTAGTTCTATAGTTGATAGTTTCCAGTATCTAAAGATAGGATGATTTTACAAATTTTATCAATCTTATGGTGTGAAAAGAATTTTGGCTCCTAAAATATCTACTAGGTCAAATCCTGACCAAAATCCACCTTTTATTGTTGAAGATCCACAAAAACTACTTAGAAAACTCAAGCTACCTAACACTGAAAGTGCAGTTCGAAAAATTAAAAGGACAACTTCTTTGTCTAAAAATTTATTTTCTTTTGTGCAACTTCCATTTGATATTCAATTAGAATTGTCTCTTTCAAGGTCAAAATTTTAGTCTTGCATTTTTTAAGTGATATGTAAACCTTTTCAATTTCAATCTCATTTCCATTCATTAGAATCTCTATCTACTAGAGTTGATCATGAATTTTGGTCGAATTTTGAAAATCTTCAAAGTCATGCTGACCAACTCCAAATCACTATTAAAAAATCCTATATCCATCAACCTAAATACTTAATTGTTGTTTCATCCTCTCGTACACCTGCAAATACATCTACTACATCTCTAAACACCTCAACTACCTCATCACTTCTTCCACCACCTCCATTAGTGCCATCCTCTTTACCTACATAGCCGATTGTAGTACCTCCACCACCTCTAACAATCATGGCACAATTTGCACCTCTTATGCTAACTTCTCAACATGCTTCATTACCTTAGAACTATTGTCAAAGACTCTCTCTATTTGATAGAAGCTTAGAAATTATAGCCTATCATCATGTTGATAAATTGATAGATTTTATTAATCTGGAAGAAATTGACAAATTTGATGCTAATATGATAATAATAGCTCATAGTTTTTTTCAATAGGTTAAGAAATGGTTTCACAATTTGGCTACTAATTCTATCAATAATTCTCAGAGACTGATAGAATTGTTCTTAGCATGTTGGCAATGAAAGAAAAATATACTACATATTTTGGCCGAGTGCAATTCCATGAGAAGGAACTAAAATGAGACAATCTAAGAGTTCATAGCATGATTCAATATGGTATACAATTCTATTCTTGATGACACGAAGCCTCCACCTAGCCTAACACTTCCCCATTATCATAATTCTTTCGATCTAGAAATGGCATATCATCTCAAGGAGAGAGACCCTGCAACTCTTGAAGAGATGTTACGAAATGCAGTAAGTGTCGAAGCTAACCTCTTCATCAAGAAATCCAAATCAAAGGATGAGAGGACCGAGAAAAAATTTGTTTTTAAAGAAGAACCCTCACCATATTTAGATGTAAAGCTTGACACTCTGATCAAAACCATGGAAATAATGATGGATAGAATGTCAATAAAAGATCGAAAAGAAGAGCCTTCAGTGAGAAATCTAAACTTTCGTGGCCAGCAACAACAACAACTTAGAAATAGATAGAAAGAGCCATGAAATAAAGATCCTCAAGGACATGCAAGAGCTCTATTTCAACAAAATTATATCGAAGGCCAGGAAGAAGATGAAGAAGAGGTTGTAGAATAAAATCATTTCTTTGAAGAATATGAGTTGCCCATGATTTTAGCGGAAGAAGAAAAGTTTTCTGAAGAATCTTTCATACCAAGTGATCAACAACTTGTACTTGCAAATGATAATCTATGGGTTGTACAAATAAAAGAATACCAAATAGGATATCATAATACTCTTTGTCATTTGCAAAAATAGGACAACCTAAGGAACATAAATGTAAATATTGCATTGAACAAGAAGAGGAAAAATACATAGAGAGACAAAAATCAAAGAAGGAGCTCCTATGAATCAGAATAAATAAAAAGATATTGTCATACTGAGCTACGATAAAACTAATGATGCCTCTACTAGAAATGTGAGAAAAGATGAGGATTTTTGAAGTGAAATTTATTAGAATGAATTTCAATCTAAAGGGAAAAATTAAAAGAAGGACATTGCTACAAAAGAGGTAGAAAACAAATATAATTTATTTAGATTGGAAAATGAAATTTCTAAGTTCAAAGTTTAAATTCTTCTCACTGAATTATTGAAGAATGATAAGTACAAGTTTCATATTGAAAAATGCTTAAGGTTGACCGAATGCTAGATACAGTAAATGTGGTTGATGATGAGCCAAAAATTATTTTTGTTCCAACCATAGAAGGAAGTCCTAAAGATAGTGAAATTCCACATTTTTTATCTTAGTATCAAACTTCATGACTTTATCCTCCATAACGCCATGCTAGATTCCATTGCCTCACATAATCTTATGTCTAAATTCATCATGGAAAAACTAAGTCTAAGTATTACCCAACCTTATCATGACCTTAACTCTTTTTATTTGGGTAGAGTGAAATTTCTTTCCCTCATTAACGATTTAGTAGTGTCCTTGGACCAAATTCCCAGCAAGAATGTGTTGATGGATGTAGTGGTTGTAGATATTCCCCTCAGTTTCATATGTTTCTTTCAAGGTCTTGGGGAGCAAAACTACAAGGCACTTTACAACTTAACTTTTTATATGCTACTATCCCAGCGTTTGGGAAACTCAAAAAACTCTATCGGGAAAAGAAGATGGAATTCATGATCAATAACAAGGAAAAATCAATTAATCACCCTATACACGATGTACATAATAATCTTGATTCCTTCATTTTGTATAGTGATATGAATTCAGTCGATGATGAAACTTAGCTTGTAGAAATTTCTAAAGTTTTAGATATTATGACTAGTATGCATAAAGTTATCATTAATGAAGAGAAAGAGATGAATGAAGTGTTTGTAGCCACTAAATCCTCTTGGAAGGATTGTGGATATAGTGCAAAAAAGAGAGTGTCTTTAGACAACCAACCATCTTTCGAAAGATTAGACAACTCAACCTTTATAATCCTTTTTCCTAATGAAGAGAATGACCTTTGGACAATGGAATTTAATGGTGCATTCGAAAAATAAGGAGATGTGATTGGTGTTCGGATTCATGGTCCATTACATTAGTCATGTAAAATTCCACAAATATAGGAATGAGTTATTAGAGCTTAGATTTTGATAGCTCAAATAATGAGGCGGAGTATGAGGCATTGACTGTTAGCCTCAAGATTCTGAAGAAATTGGGAGCAAATAAAATTCCTATTTATGGTGACTTCAAGTTGGTAATCAAGTAGGTAAAAGGGGAATACCAAGCCAAGAATCCAAGAATGATATTTTATCACAATTGTGTAATTGACAACGTCAAAACTTTTACAAAATATACTTTGTATACTATTCCTAGAACTAAGAATGTTATAGCTAACTCTCTTGCTACTGCAACTAGTATGGTGAAGATTCCCATTCACTCCAACAACTATTCTATCCATGTCAAACATCACCTAGGTGTTCCTAATAATATGATATTTTGGCAAGTGTTTTGGGATGAAAAACACATCAACAATTTTCTGCAATTGGAAGGTGAATTCTAGAATTCATGCATTGATGATACATTGAGTATGAATGATTGAGAGATTCAATTAGATGAGATTGAAATATTGCAGATGAAGGACTACAACATTACAAGAAGTTTTGAACCTTTGGAGGATTTGTTTGATAATGAAGATGTTGCCAAAAATTCAACCATGGTTCCAATAGAGAAAGGTGTTGAAGATGTAAACATTGGTGTAGTTGAAAACACAAGATGATCAAACTATCAAAGCCTTTATCTGCTGACATGAAAAGTACATAGCTTTAATGACATAATTTTCTGATGTATTTGCTTGGGAATATTTAGATCTAAAGGTTTATGAAAAGAATATCATTCAAAACACCATTCCAATCAAGCCCTATTAGAATTCATTTCACCCAAAACTGAGAAGGATTAATCCTAAGCTACTATCGTCAATTTAAAAATAGGTAAATAAGATTTATAACTATGGTATCATAGTTCCTATTCAATTTTCTAGGTGGATGTCTAATCTAGTTCTAGTAAGAAAGAAGATTGCGGAGATTCATCTTTGCATTTATTTCAAAAATTTAAACAAAGTGTCCCTGAAAGATAATGATCCCCTTCCAAAGGTGTATCATATAATTTATAGAGTACTTGGGTCTTCTAGGATGTCATTGCTAGATGGATATTCTAGGTACAATCATATTTTGTTGCATAAAGATGATCAGCTGAAAATAACTTTCACAACACCATGGGGTACATTTGTGTATGCCAATATGCCATTTGGATTAAAGAATTCAAGAGTGATGTTTCAACACGCTATGGAGATAGATTTCACCAATGAAAGGGATGTATTTCTAGTTATATATTTGGATGATCTCACCTCTTTTCATCCCATTGTGACCATGAACTGAGGAAAAGACCCTCTTACTACCCCAAAAAACGCAAATTTTCCTTCTCCATAGGATTTCTCATGTTTGTAGTTTGTTAGAATGTTAATTCTTTTCTTTAGAGCTATTCCACCATGCTCAATTCTATATTTTCAATAAGTCTTCTTCCATTATTTCTCTCCTTGTACCATTTCTCAACATTTACTTCCATAGCTCATAATTTAGACTAAGTTGATGCAAAATTCTTTTTTTTGATGTACTCATTTCCTTGCTTGCTTGATCTCATTGGTTGACTATCAATTCTTTTCTAGTAGATCCATTCTCATAGTAGTTCATTTTATCAACCATCACATTGTCTCCCTGATCCATGGCCTACAAGTTACCCAAAGTTCACCTCAAATCTACTATATTTTTCTACATTTTTCCATAGGACTTCTTCCTCTCTCCCAATCATCGTTCCCTCTCCTAGTGATCCTTGGTGAAACCTAGGAGCCCTAACATATCATACCAACCTTCATTTAACTTTTCCACTCACTCTCACACCTTCAAAACCTTCAAAACTTCTCTCAACATCCTCTAGTAGACCTCTTATAGACCTCGTCTAGATCCCATGTGTCCTCTTGTAGATTTTCCTGTAGGCTTTCTTTTGAGGGCTAAGTGTGGGAAAAGCCTCCAGAAGGCCACTGGAGACCTCCTAGGATCCATCTACACCATCCCACATCTCCTCAAACCCCAAAATCACCCTTCAATGCCACCTTTTCACTTCCATCTTCACACACAATAAAATTCATGCATGTCAATTTTACATAAAACTAAATACAAATCCAAAAAGATATTTTTCCTCATTTGCTTCTAGAAATAGCTTGATTAGATGCTTTTTACTTCCTTGAGTAGGTAATGGAATTCATTTCATGGCTTTCATAGTGCTTTCTGCAAAAGTAGGATTACTTGGTTAAGTAGGGTTTGTTAGCTTTACTTTACATTTCAGTCTTTTTCTTTTCTACAATTAGAGTAGCCTCTATAGAGTAAGATTTCATTTCTTTCATTAGATATATAGCTTCTTCTCGAATCCATAGAATCTTGCTTGAGCTCCTAGTGATCTCGTGCCAGCTAATCAAGTGATAGCCTGCCGTAAGAACTAGTACTTGTGCATACCACACCATTACTTCCAAGTCTCTTACGAACTACCGGGTTGACAAGAGTAAAGTAGGCAGCCTAGGAGTTGTAAAATTAATACTATAATACTGGTGCTTACCAGCAAATAGGCTCTTCTTTGAATTGAGTGAAATACCAAATTTTCTACATTTCTGAAAAATAATTCTTATATGATGTAAATGATTTTCATCCAACTTGGAAAAAACTGTGAGATCATCCAAATATATAACTAGAAATACATCCCTTTCATTGGTGAAATCTATCTCCATAGCGTGTTGAAACATCACT
>Ga0115844_100149_pt1:7500-16448 | contig 16448 bp, 19 predicted proteins | sample InSIn1gowninarea_FD_83858 | JGI IMG/M metagenome (GOLD analysis project Ga0115844, IMG submission 83858) | reverse complement strand
TTGAATAAAAGGTTAGCCATTCATCTTTCATCATCAATCCAAAATTAATCAATACCTTTAGAAAAGTGAGAAAATAACTTATTCATTTCATTGATTCAAAATTATTATTTTTTCTTGACATGTAGCGACTTAGTGTGGCAACTCAGCGTGGCTACTTAATGATAACACACAACTTGACTTCCCTTTGCCTGGGGTATTTTTCATTCAATTGGATCAAATTAATAGGACACCATCCATATAATAACATTTTCCCAGCTACCCATGTGACTTGTTTTGCTTGATGACACCTGCAACCTAGATTTTAACAAAAACAACTGCAGAAAGTTGAACTAGCTGTGAAAAGTTGAATCAGCTGCGGGAAGTGGAATTAGCTATGGAAAAAGGCTGCAATCCATAGCTAAAATACAATCAACCATAGATTTTGAAATTCAGCATGCAATCCTCCAATTTTTGTATAATCAACAGCAAGATCAATTGGTACCAAGGCATAGTTCTCAAGGCCACTAATTAAAGGAATTGCAAAATCTAGATTCAGCCATATTCTAATTATTGATTTACTCAAATTACTTAAAACCAAAACATATAATCCACCCTCGCTGTAAGCGTAATTTTATAGATATGAAGAGGAAAATAGTTATGAATTTGATTGGAGCTTTCATGGGATTACGGGTTGACAAAGGCAATTTTATTGCAGAGTTTTTGGCTAAAAGTATGATCAGACTACCAAGCACGTGACAATAAAGTTAAACACGTACAAAAAAATTGTCAATGGAGACAAAACCCATGAGTATCTACATCTATGCGATATTTTAGCAAGTAAAACACCAAGTAATAGGAATAGCTATTAGATCGGTGCTTGGAGAAGTGTTTTTATACATTAAAGTCAAAATTAAATGCTAAAAAGCTCCATGCCATGTCTATCAGTCGGCTTTGAAGAGTTGTATCCAACCAGTTCATGTAATGGAGAGTCGTCTTCAATTGAGATTTCTTGTTAATAGGTGGCAATAAAGGGCAAGATACGTGGTGGAAAAAGGTGGAATATGTATAGTTAATTATTAGTATACCATTATATGGATGAGAGGGAAGAGCGTTCGGAGGGTTTTTGCAGATGAGGGTTTCAACGGCATAGAAGAGCAAGACTAATTACCCTATATGCAGGACTAAAGTAAAGCAAGAAAGTAGGAAGCGCAACTCTCTTCGTGCAAGGTCAGAGTAGTTGATACTAAACCGAATCGCGAGGGAATGGAAGAAAAACAAGACTAAGGGTTTTTAATGGAAACACATTAGGGGAGGGGAGAGATCCCCTCCTACTAGAACATGGTAGTGGGGGAGGAAAACAGAGAGCACATGAAGAATGGAACAAAGCTAAATGGCGGTGAAAACTCAACAAGTGGAGCAAACTGGCAGACGTGATTGAAAGGTAAATGCCTACCCAGGGCATTGAAATAACCCAGGTTCATAATACCAAACAACAAATTGGAAGAATATAGGAGTTACATGAAAGATTATGCGTTAATATGTAAATTTGTAGGTTTCTTGCCGTCAAAGAAAGATTTATCCAGATGGATACAACAGAGATGGAAACTGAAGGGTCATGTTGAACTAAAATTAGGTGCAAAGGGTTTTTTTACACTGATATTCTCCAACATAGAAGACAAGGAAATGATTTTTGATGGAGGACCTTATTTCATGAATAATGCAGGATTATTTATGAGATATTGGGTGGACTGCTATAACCTAGATAAAGAGAAAATGCTACTAGCCCTGATTTCGATAAGACTCGTCGGGCTTCCTATGGAGTTATGGGACCCAGAAATCTTAAAAGGCATAGGGAATACAATAGGATCCTTTGTGAAAGTTGAAAAATATACAAAAATAGGAAGATACACATCATATGCCAGAATATGCACGTATATGAATATAACTGAACACCTCCTAGACTTCATTGAGTTGGAGTATCATGATGAGATCTGGCAACAACTAGTGGACTATGAGCATATACCCTTTCGATGTAGACGATGCCACGAATATGGGAATATTTTCTAGCAATGCTCGCTAATCAGAACAAAGGATGTAAAGGAGAGGAGAGAAGAAGAGAAAATACCAACAGAGGAAAGGGGACAGGGGGAAGATTGTTTTAAAGAATTCCAACAGAGAAAGAAATTGGGATCCAGCAAAACACAATGACAAACTCCAAAGGAAAATAATACCCTGGAGACATAGAAAAAGTTCAAAGCCCTCCAGGAAGAAGAGATTTAGATGGGGGAAAAAGAAGACAACGACAAAGAGACAGGGGAAAACTCAAAGGAAGCAAGAAAACAAATACTAGAACAAATGGGCACAAAGCTTGGGGAGACAGAAGAAAAAGAGGAACAACCAAATGAAAAAAACACAAACGGAGATAGACCCACAAAAATATAGAGAAGGAGAGGAGGAACGTATAATGCGGAAGCTGCTGCAGGAGTGGAGATCGTTAGATGAAAGATTCATCTCAGAGGAGTAGAAGAAACTATATAAAGAAGCATTTCAAAAGTATAAAGAAAAAGGAGAGGTAGTAATAGAAAACAGAATAGAGCCGATAGATCCACAAGGTAACCAGAACATGGGAATGAGTAGCTCTACCAAAGGAGATAGAAAGAGGCACAGGAGGTCATTGAGCAAGATAATTTAGGAGGTAGGAGAGACATTGGTGAACTCGGGAAGGGTTATACCTCTATCAGAGGTATTCCAAATACCACAAAAATTATTAAAATGATCATTACAAGTTGGAACATTAGAGGCCTTAGTAGTAGAGGTAAACAAAGATACCTGAAGGAGAGATTAAAAAGAGACAAGACAATTATAATGATAGTCCAAGAAACAAATATTAGCATAGAAATAATGAGCAAGGGCAACACCAGATATGAAATAATGGGATAGGATGCAATAGGGAGCATAGGAGGACTAGAAATCATATGGAACCTAGAGGAAATACAATTTGAAAATTGGATAAGCCTCCCAAGAATTCTATCGAAAACATTCAAGGTAATAGGATCATTGGAATATGCTATTATAATAGGGGTGTATGGACCAAATATCCCAACTGAGCGAAAAGGATTCATGCAAAATCTAAAAGAAATGAGAAATTTTATTCCTGAGAAGCCATGGATCAAAGGAGCTGATTTTAATATGATCAAGACCCTAGAGGAAAATAAAGGAGGGCTTAGAAGGACAAATTTAGATATGGAATCATTTGGAGATATGATAGCAGAAAAAAGATTGGTGGATATCCAAACTATAAATGGCACTCACACATGGAATAATCATAGAGGAGGGACAAATCAAATAGCTTCAAGGTTGGATAGATTCCTTATCTCTAAAAAAATCATGATGAAAGATGTGTTCATAGAAGCCATGATCCTCCCAGTAGCAGACTCAGACCATTGGACAATCAAGTTGGAGATTGACCTTAAGCAAAGCCCCAAAAGTAGACCTTTCAAGTTCGAAGCTTTTTGGCTTAGAGACCAGAAAATTTTACCGAAAATAGAAGAATGGTGAACTAAAAGCGAACAAAGAGGAAGAAACAAAATGAAAACCTTCCAATTTAAACTGAAAGAGCTCAAAGGGAGAATGAAAAAATGGAATAAAGAAGACTCTGGGGACATCTTCAAGGAGCAGCAATGCTTAGAACAAAAAATGAGTGAGATGTAGCAGAAGGATATACTGGAAGGTAGAAACGAGGAGAGGATCAGAGATGAAGGCATTGTAATAGGACAATTAGAAGAGAGAAGGAAATAGGAAGAAATTTTATGGAAACAAAAGTCTAGAATTCAGTGGCTTAGATAAGGAGAGAGAACCCACAAAGTTTTTCCACAAGGCTATGATTCAATAAAGGCAGAGAAATAGGATATTCTCAATAAAAAACAAGGAAGGCCAGTGCATAATTCAGCACGAGGAGATGGAACAAGATTTGGTGAACCATTTTAAAGATCTTCTTAAAGAACCCCAAAGGAATAGATCTAAGGCAATAGCCAAGATAAGTAAAGAAATACCCAAGTTAATAACCAGAGCACAAAACCTAGCCGTAATGAGGGTAGCAACCTTAGAGGAGGTGGAGGAAGTAGTGAAGGGATTGAAAGGAAATAAGGCTCCTCGTCCTTATGGATACACTGCGGAGTTCTACCAAGCATGTTGGAATTTCATAGGAGAAGAAATTCTAGAAGTGCTAGAGGAAGTGTGCATTCATCAAAAGGTATGGCCAGGGCTAAATTCCACTCTATTAACTCTCATTCCTAAATCGGCCCACTCTGAATCAGTAGAAGGCTTTAGACCGATCACCCTATGTAATGTTATCTACAAGATTATAGCCACCTTAATGGTCAAAAAGCTCAAACCAATCCTACCTAACATAATATCCCCAGAACAAACAGGGTTCATGGAGGGAAGGAAAATTTTAGATGGACTAGTAGTTTCTCAAAAAATTATACATACTCTAAAACAAAAAAAGGAGCTTGGCATGATGATCAAGCTGGACCTGTCAAAAGTATACGACATATTAAATTGGAAGTATTTGGAAGCCATTCTTCAAGCTTATGGGTTTTGTAATAGATGGGTGAAATGGATACTTAGCATGATATCCACACCGAACTTCTCCATACTCCTAAACGAACACCAACAACAACCTTTAATGCTACAAGAGGCCTATGCCAAGGGGACCCTTTGTCCCCCTTTTTGTTCATAATAGTAGCTGAAGGGCTCGAAAGGTATTTCAAGAAAGAGCTAAGAGAAAGGAAAATTAAAGGGTTGTGCCTATGGGGAAACAACATCCTAGTTATGTGCCAACAGTTCGTAGATGATATTATGATCTTCTGCAAATTATTACTGAGAGAAGTGAAAAAGGTAAAAGAGATCCTGGAGGTATTTATGGGAGCATTAGGAACTGAAATAAATAAGGATAAATTGAGCACTTTCATTTTCAACTCACGGAGACTATTAAAACCCACCTAACAAGAATCTTGAGGTTTAGAAAGGGAGAATTTCCCACCAAATATCTAGGAACTATGCTTGATCTAAGCTCACTAAGGATAGCCAAATGGCAACCCATTATAGAGAAGCTTAAAAATAGACTTCAAAATTGGTCTTTTAGGTCTTTGAACATCGTAGCTAGGATGGCGCTTCTCAACTCGACACTACAATCAATCTCCATTTACCCCATATCAGTTATGGAAGTACTGAAAGGAGTTTGCACCAAAATGACTGAAATCTATAGGAAATTTCCTATGGGGAGGACCAAAATAGTAGAAAAAATGGGCCCTATGCTCATGGAACAACTTAAAAAAACCTGAGGAGGAAGGAGGGCTAGGGTTAAGAGATCCATATACCCTAAACCAAGTCCTAGTGGCAGTGGATGAAAGGAGGTAAATACCTCTAGAAGGAAATATCGACATCAAAATATCAGATGCCTACAGCAACTGAACAAATATTGAGAAAGGAGGAAATGCCAAAAGGATCAGCGATATGGGAACTGACATGCCAGAACAGAGATATCATAACTGAGCATGCATTCTGGGAAATAAGGAATGGACGAAAAACAAAATTCTGAGAGGATGCATGGCAACAAAGGGGGAAAATGGTAGAAATCCAGGAGCTGCAAAAGACTTACAGGGAGGCCAAGGAAAAAGGATTAAACCTAGTCAAATATTACTGAAAGGAAGGAGGTGAAAATGAGGTGTAGAGAGAATAGAAAGGACCGGAAGAATGGGACAATAACATAGAGGAAGAGCCAAAATCCTAGATAAATAAGGAATTGGACATAAGAAGGATTAAAAGTAGAGATGGCCTAGATATCCTTAGATGGGGAGGAAACACAAAAGGAACATTCACAACCAAAGAGGCATATACCATCAAGTCTAAGAGTGCTTAAGAAGATTGAAATCAAGATTGGAAACAATTATGGAAAAGTAGATGGTGGTCGAAGGTTAGTATGTTTGCTTGGCTGGTAGGAAGAAAGCGCATACTCACATGGGACCAAATTGAAAAAAGAGGATTCTCAGGGGCTCCAAGGTGTAGCTTATGCAAACAAAATGTAGAAGACCAGGAACACATCCTCAACGGATGCAGAGTAGCTCAATATCAATGGGAAGAAACTAGATGCCTCTTCGGAAAGACAAAAAGAAATCCCTAGGATATAACACAAACTATATTCCAATGTGGGAAAGGAAAATTTCAAAGCCCAGTGATTCGAAGAGCATGGAACTTGGTAGTGGGGTTCAACATATGGAACATCTAGAAAGAGAGAAATAGAAGTATTTTTGAAGGTAAGATATCAACACCTAGGGATGTATGGAAAAGAACTCAAAGCCAAATAAGAGAAATAATTCTATCAGAAATGTGGATTGAGGAAGATTGGAATACCTCGAAGGAAGAGAATTATATTCTAAGAAAGTTAAACCTGGAACTAGGAATGGTTTTCTTCCATCACCAAAGAAATTAGGGTACAAAAAACCAAAGCCCAGATGTATTCATACGTCCTCAGGAAGGCTTCACCAAACTTAACTTTGACGGAGCATCAAAAGGAAATCCAGGACCGGTGGGATATGGAGGAATCTTCAGAGATAGCCAGGGTCAAACTAGATGGATCTATCTAGACAGAGGAGGCATAATGAGCAACAACGAAACCAAATTCATGGCGGTATACCAAGGAATCAAGATCGCTATAAGGAATGGATATAGGAAATTAGAAATAGAAGGGGACTCCAATTTGGTAATAGAGACAATAAGAAAACTAAATTATGGTAAATCTTGGGAACAGATGGCTAAAAGCTGGAGAACAGCGAGCCTAGTACAGGACTTAGAAGAATCCATGAAATGTATTAAGTACAAGGTCATTCTCCATGTAAGACATGAAGGCAACAGACCAACTGATTACCTGGCAAACTGGAGATGCAACGAACCGGGAGGGAAAGTGGACACCAGATGGACATTTCAGCTAGCCATGATAAGATGGGTACACTTAGACTGAATCATTGAACAAGACTATAATGCTGCAATATAACCATGAACATGATAACACACAAACCCCGATTGGGGTGGAGGAATACGAACATTTCATGGTAGTGATGGGATGGGGGAGTGGTCGGCAGATGCCCCACATCACGATGATAATTAATAGAGAAGTGGTGAAGGGAGGTGGAGTAGTATGCATACTAAGGAAAGGAGCAGAATGAATGATGGACAGGGCAGGTGAAATTTTCAGCGGTGATCATCTGCAGCAAGAGAAGCAAGGTGGCAGAACCCATTTAATATGTAATGTAGGAAGAATGATAGATAATCGGAAGCAAGGGAAAGTGGCAAAGGAGGGAATAGTTTGGAAAAGAGACACATAACAAAGACTCAAGCGTAGACAAAGAGTTATGGCAGAGGGAGGAAGAAGCGGAAGGCAGGAGAAGAAGGGAGAAGGAAAGAATAGTAGGAGGGCAAAGGAACAAATTACGGTGGAGACTGATAGCTCTGGAGAGAAAGAAATGGAGATAGGGAAGGAGGAGTGCAGGGCGAGGGTGACTTTTGAAGTTGGAAAGAGTAGCATAAGCAACCGAAGAAGACCAGGTAAAAGAGGTACAGGAAGGAGACACAGGAGACACAATAGATCGAGGCAGGATGACCATGGCGAGATGGAGACTCTTGAAATGAATCAGTAGAAGAGAGGGTGGCGGTCTATTGGGTAGGTAGCTCAACAAGCGGAAATAACCTACAGCAAAGAAACAAATGAAGATATAAGGAGAATAATTGACGCGATGGAAAATAGAGTACTGGAAGAACCTTCGGATCCTGAGATGGAAGAGTGGAATACCTTGCTGCCAGACCCTGGGAATACGAGAGGGAGATTAATGTTGTACAAGCATGAACTACATATGTACTAGGTGATGAAGCATCTGCTGGCTAGAGCCATGGATCAAGTTGTAGTTGAGATGACAGAGATAGCCCACAGGGTGCCGTAAATGAAGAAATAGGTGGCCAGTCTGCAGTTCATGGCATGAAAACAGGACATAAAGATAGAGTAAATTCAAAGGATGCTAAAGGACATAACAAAGGCTAAGCGAGATGAAGATATTAAGCAAGAAATTATGGTAGATTGAAGTATATGCCCATTACCTTTTTTGAATTTTATTTGATGTTATAAGCTGTAATGAACCATTGTTATATGCTATAATGAACCATGGCGCATGATAGTTTGTCAGGTTTTTGAATCTTGATAGCTAGGACCTTATTGTAGATAGAATTTTGTCATTATTCTAGACTTGCTATGTTTTTAAGTTTGACAAGTAATCTTTTCTGGAAAATATTTTTGAGGGACCAACAGACCTGGTTTCCCTACAGGGCGGGTTGAGGTCACCTTTATTTGCAAAGTTTAATTTTTGTTGTATATAATAGAAAGGGAAAAACCGTAGCTTACAAATTTTTTTTATCATAATTCCATTGATTTCAAATCAGAAGCAACTAAAAATCAACTGTCAATTAATTAATTCAAATGTCGTTTTTTTCCTCGTGGCCTGCAAAAATGGGCTCTAAAGAATCGATAATTTCTTCCAAACCGCCACGAATTTCTTAAAAAAAATTCTGGGTTATCTAACTGACCCTACTGGAAAAAAACCCCATGTTTTACATTTTTCAAATTTGCCTCCATTTGGCCAAATTGTGCTCCCAAAATCTGACATTTTTCTCTATTTTGCATTTTTTTCTAAATTTCTGTGTTTGAATTTGCAGGTTCATGAGCGTTTTGGAAAATTCTTGCAGCAGTAGTATGAGCAGTCACAGCGGTGATAATCTACTATATGGAGATTTTCTTTGATTGTATGCGTTTGGAGATAGTATATGTCTGTCAGATTTACCTAAATCAACACACCTGTTTAAGTAATTTTGATCTGCATTTTCAAATTCCACTATTGAGCTCAACGCTAATGGAATAGACT
>Ga0115844_100149_pt1:0-2500 | contig 16448 bp, 19 predicted proteins | sample InSIn1gowninarea_FD_83858 | JGI IMG/M metagenome (GOLD analysis project Ga0115844, IMG submission 83858) | reverse complement strand
CCACTGTGATCACTATGTCTTCTAACACCCCCTCAGGGTTGACATGGGACCTATATGCTAATTTCAACACGTAGGCATGTGTCTTAGTCTATGTATCCCCAAGATGGTGAACAACTCCTTATTCATTACATTAATGGTTTCCCCTAAGTCAATCAATGTATTGGTAATGAGATTTTCATTGATGTAAACAGTGACTATGGGATTCCCTGGATCATTATAATTGGTTAAAATAGGTTGATTATTCATTAATTCAGACAACTTCCCCATTACATGAATAGTAGCAATGTCCTTAGGCTTCCTCTGAATTTTTTAATGCACAGGTGTCTTAGTGATAGGTACATCTTTAATAGCCTGTAGTAGAAGAATCTATATGTGTAAATTTTTCAACTCCATAAGGAAATCAGATTCTGGTTGTGAATTCATCCTAGCTTTGTCTAATCTATGGGGATACAGAGGATCCTTAGTTATCATAGTTAAGTCAATTTTCACATGTGTATCATCTTTACTTGAATTGTTGTTACATACAAAAAATTCCTTCTTGAGTTAGTTGTTACAAGTGTGACAACAGATTCAAGCTTTGTGGTATCTTCTCTGTGTGATTCACACTCTTATTTAGTGATAGCAGGAGAGTATTTGGGTTAATCATTTTCCCTGACTGAAGATGAATTTCATTACATCTTCTAGGATTGGTATAATAATTATGAAAGGTAGTCAAGGCCTCAATGTTCTGGGTTGCCTTATTTTTTGGGTTAAGGTTATTTTACACAGGTAATTGGGGTCATATGGAGGTGTAGTAGGAAGTGTTTGAATAGGTGGCAGTGGTAGCTTTTGTTGCATTGGTATTGCAGGAGGGGTTGGACCTAGGGAATTTCCTCTCCAATTCTTCATCCAAGAATATGGCTGAGACATAGGGTATTGGAAATATGAAGAGGGAGACCACTAGTTCCAAGGTGAAGGAAATTGTTTTGGAGGAGTAGAATACTACCACGGGAATTGCTGAGAATTATATGTATTATTCCATGGATCAAAAGAAGAGAAGTCTTCAGACATACTTGGGGGTCATGGTTGCCATGTTTTCCTAGATCCAATGAAATAGGAAGATTGAAATTCCTCACTTGATTCTTTGAGCACCGCTTTCAATATAGGAAGCTCCGAAAAATGGACTATAGCGGGCTCTAGATCACAAATGTTGCAAAAGTTGATGTTGCTTACTTTGCATTCATTTAGGGAATGCTTCTCCATGAATTTCATACAGAACAAAGCTAAAGTTGTATCATATTCATCCTTTGCTTTCTTTATTTGTCTCATTGTTTTTTGAGCAGACAAGGTACTAAGGAGATCAGTTTTAAGGTTCTCGAGAAAATCTGATTTCAGCCCTAGTCACACCTCCATTTTCAAATTTATGTATTCTGAAAAATGCATCCCATACCATGCTTTTCTCTCTCGATGACCCTCTTGAACATCTTAGATAGAGCTTTATTATCCCATAATATGATTCCTGAGATATGTCTCCCTTTCCTAGTAGATTTAGGTTATCAAGGTAGTCATTTCTCATTCCCCTTATGAATATCATCTTCAATATTTCTAGATCTAAATAAATATGTTTAGATCTCTAAATTTATAATGGAATTGTTCCACATAATCCTCCAAGATATCTTCCTCCTTCTGTGTCATATTTAATATTTCTTCCCTCAAGTCCCTATTCTGAAAATAGTCTTGATATTTGGATAGGAATGTTTCTTTCATCTCACCCCATATCTCAATAGTAGTAGAGCCTAGTCCCATAAACCATCTCAATGCTTCTCCTTTTAGAGTAGCAAGGGAAAATTTCAGCTTTTGAGCATCTGAAATATAATCATACCTCATGCACAAGACATCAAATTCAAATAAGAAGGTGTTAAGGTCTTCAACAGTCATTCCTTGAGAATATGGAAGAGCTAAAAAAGGAAATTTTTTCATGGGAGTTTCACCCCTTATATCAATTATTGGGAACTCAAAGGTAGTAAGGGTGGAATTTTTTCTTATTTTTCTTATTTTTATTGTTGTCCCCCATTGTTGATCCCACTGACTCTTGCTGTGATGAGTCTCCTTCTTCAGACCATCTAGGTGACTGTCCTATCAGTGAAGATTTATGAGATGATAGCTCAGGTTGATCTGAGGTTGGTTGTTTCACCGTGATGCCCAAATATGAATATTGATAAGTAAATTAATGTTTTTCTGATTTAGGCCCTTGGTGTTCCCCACTAGTTTCCCCTTGGTCGTCAAACCTAAACTTTTGGCCACTATTCCCCCTTGTTTTTCTTGAATTGAGCCTACAGTTTTGGAAGTGGGTATACTAGCTTGAGGATGATGAGGTCCAGAGATAGAGAAACCAGATGCTCATGGCCTTGCCTACCTTTCATAATTATTATACCAATCCTAGAAGATGTAATGAAATTCATCTTCAGTCAGGGAAAATGATTAACCCAAATACTCTCCTGCTATCACTAAATAAGAGTGT
>Ga0115844_100148_pt1 | contig 16556 bp, 18 predicted proteins | sample InSIn1gowninarea_FD_83858 | JGI IMG/M metagenome (GOLD analysis project Ga0115844, IMG submission 83858) | reverse complement strand
ATTCAACCAAGGATGAGTAAGAGATCATCAATCTCCAAGTGGAAGAAAAAAATATCAGAGGGAAGACACTAATCAAAACACAAGCTGACTCATCCCCCTTACAGATATCTATATATGGATCCCTCATCCCAGAGATCCAGAGGTTGGAATTTTGCATCTTGTAAGGAATTTCTTTTAGTTTCTTGAGGCAACATCATAGTGTTGGGTAATCTAAGCTTTGTATGAGGTGAAGAAGGGCTTGCTTGCTGAGAGGATGATGCTGGGTCAGAATAGCTGGTTGTAACTCTCTTGGCTCTTTCTTGATTATCAATAAAGCTATTCAAGTTTTCCTCCATACTTTTTTGTAATCTATATTTTGTGCATTTGTATGGTCAATTTACATCTGACCCTGTGTTGTTTATGATAATAGATCCATGTTCTTATATATTTTTATGCTGCTTTAATCCTACAGGTACTCTGTGAAGCTGGCTATACGAGAAGGCAAGTAGCAAAGGACTATTAGAATAGAGAGGAACCGAGCAAGGAGTCAAGCGCAAGATAGAGGTTGGTCTCCTTTATTCTTATCTCATCTATCTTTCATAAAGGAAAATGAAAGTAGACTTTACTTTGTTTGTTTCTAAGGTAGCTACCACACCTTAGTGGGATGAGCAGTTCTGCATAGAAACTTTTCCCTGTAACAAAATGGCGACTCTGTTGGGGAGCAAATAGATTGTTTGTTTATCTGCATTTGTTTACTTTATAAACTTACAGACGGAGCCTGAAACCAAGCCAGCTAGCCTTCGAACTGCATTTGTTTTATGAATGCAAAGTATATCAATGCTGCTTTAGTCAATCTCCAGGTTTTGTTTATGAATTAAACAATTGATCTACAAACAGACTAATTGCCCTGAGTGGTAGCTCTAGTAACCTCCTTAGATCCACCTCTGTGATTTGCATATACTGAACATTGCTTTCTTAGCTTAAATCCCCAAACTGAATTGCAAATTGTGAGTAAAAACTTGTTCAAAGTCTCATACTAGTACCATCGCATCCTGCCTTGAAGGCTGTCTATATGCATCGCACTTCCTGAGTGCTGTAGGTGCGCCGCATACTCAGTTCACTGTGTAACATGTGCGATGGTCAGAGAAGGTTAACTTTACCTTCAGGATTTGGGTTTTTCCTCACTATTTTCAGTCCTATTCTAGAGTTTAGATGTTTGTGGTCAGTGTATCTCTGTAAAAACCCCCATCTCTTACATTTTCCGGCCTCCATAGTGCAAAGAACTGTAAGTGTTTTTATGTATTGTGCATCATTTTCGGTTCTCTTTTGCAAAAAAGTAGCATAGTCGAACTGTTGCTCCTTGATATGAAAGTTCGTAACTGTCGTTTTCAGTCATAGAAGACAATCCCATTGTTCTTGATAGTCGATTATATAGTTACTATGGTATATGATTTGAATTAGTAGTTTTTAAAGTGTCGAAAAGCAATTTTTCATTTCGAAATCGCAAAGTGTCTCTCTTACTTTCACTTCATTTTGAAAAGAAATTTGTTGAGTATTGTCGCTTTGGAAATAATTCAGATTTGCACTTAGCTTTCTTATCATCATTCATACATTAAGAAGGTTGAAAACAAATACATGCATGTGCATTTGCATTTAGACTGCTTGTTGGTTTGATTTAGGATAGATATGATGCACAGGGTTTTGTTTAAATTTTGTTGGATGGTGATCTTAAATAGAGTTGGGATGTAAGTCTGAAACAGTGTATACCATTGGGCAAATGGGGTCAATGAGGATGAACTGCTGAGAGTGTTCACGTTAGTAAATGGCAATGCTACAGAGCAAGATAATCAGTCTTGGAGCAATTTTGAAATCTGAAAGTTAATGGGATGTAAGCTAGTGGATGAAAGGCGGTTAAGAATCTTTCATCATGTTGGCAGAGGGAAAGTGAATGAACATTATCAAGGAGCAGTGAAGAATTCCTAGGAAATATTCAAAGTGAAAGAATCAGTGGAAACAGGAGCAGCTAAGAATTATTGTTTATGGATAATTTTGAAGAAAACATAATTAATAGCAGAGACTGAACACAGACTGTATTTAAACAAATTATGAGCTATTCTTTTTCTTTGTAACTAAGATTTATGAAACATATATGAAATTTGTATACACAGAAAACATAAAACGCAGGTTAGAACAACTTATTGATCCATAGAAAGACACAGGAATTTTGTAGAAATTCCTAGAACATCAAATCCACATTCAGACGGTCCAGTAGCAATGAATCTCAACAACCTTTGTATTAAACAGTCTCAGAGTTACAACGCAGTTCAAAAAGTAAATCACCAACAATAATACATATCTATTGGGAGTATTTATAAAAGAGTTTTTTACAAAATATCCCGTAGGAAAATATCAAGTAATAAATTTATCTATCTACTTTGGAAAATAGAAATAACTAATGTGGAAATCCATGCAATATGAGGAAGTAACTATGATGTACTGGCCGCCTTAGGTGTTCTTCTTTTGTTGACTTTCAGGCTCCACTATTCGGCCGATAGCTGTATCTTTGGTTTGTGCCCCTAATGTGCTGTCACTTGCCACCTGTGCTTGATTTTGTCTTAATGAGCTACAGTCACAATCTGATGTCCTTTTTTAGTTGTTTTGACTCTTTGATAGGTGGCCCATGCATTTGAAGTTGCTGACATGTAGTTGACCCAAAAAGAGGAATAGAAATCAAATTAACTAGGTAAAACTTCCATCATTCCTTGCCACCAATCTTCTGTTGGCAACTGATGTCTTTGCATTTTTATTAGTGTTTCATCAGCTTTGGTGTATCTATAGAAGTTAGGCTAGACTTCAAAAAGATGATTTATCTCATGTTCAATGTAGAACAGGTTTTCCAATTTGTCATATAGACTTTGTCCAAAGGGAGGTCCTATCTCTTCAGTGCTGCTTGATGATGCTGTGATTTGATTAGAAACATTTGTGTTTACCCTGTTGACATACTGATCATGCGTTAATAGTTTTCCACTACTGGTTATTAAACTGGGTAGCCCTTTGCTCTGTAATGTTGCAAACTTTAGTTTGAAGGCATTTATTTCTGCCTGCATTTCTTGGCACTTTCTTTCTAAAGTCTATACAAAATTTCTCAAGGTCAGCATCTTTTTCACTATCAAAATGGTGTTTGTCCTGTTCCTGATATCTAGAGCTGCCAGTTGCTCTTTGGTATGAGTGTTCAGAAATTGAATCATTCTATTGGCCTGCTCAGGCATATTTCCCAATGATGCTCTGGCCGTTTGAGTCTCAAATTGAGCCATGCTTATCAATTCTATTTGCTCATGTATTGTCTGAATAGATTTCCATTGGTCAGTAATAGATTGGCCAATTTTGGCCCACATAATTGTCTTGATTTCAGCCAGAGTTTTATGCAAAGTAAGCTCTTTTTCCAAGGATTTTATTTTATTGTCCAAGGCCTTTATTTCCTTTGTTTTTTCAGCCACTGTCATTTTGGACTTGTCGTAACTTACTTCCAGTTTGGCCAACTTTTATTTGGCCTCCTTGAGCTCTGTCATTTGAATTTCTAGCTCTTTCACTGCTTTCATCATTTCTTCCATGCTCATGCTTGATTCTGATGCTAATGTTGTTTCTGCTATTGAAGCATCCGTGCTTGATGTACTTGCTGTTGATGATGGGATGATAGGAGGGATTGTTGTTGCAAGTGTGGGAGGAGTAGGGGGAACTGTTGGAGCTGTTTCAGGTGGCTAGGAGGTCGACTCTCCCTGCTTGGCTTGCACTGCTTTTTCCAATTCCTGATCCATTTGAATTATCCTTTGATTCATCCTGATTAGTAGATCCATCATATCTTCATTTTCCTTTTCTTGTACAAGTTTTGTAGTTTGAGGGTGCATGGTTAAAGGTAGCCTCAATTTCTTTCTAAGTGCAGCAATAGCTTCTTATTTTTTCTTCAAGAGGGCTTTGATGCCCTTGGCATCCTTAGGATCATGCCCTAGATCAACAATAATTTCCTCCAATGTCTTTATTCTGTTTTCTTTGGCCAAGGAATACATCTTCTCCAAATCCAATTGAGTATATGTATTTCTCAATGATTCCTTCAGTTGGTGGGCCAACATCGCCTTGTCTGCTAGTGTAGCATAGACCATTTCACCTGTTTGCTTGTGTAGCTCAATTTGGTCCATTGGATGTATGTCCTTGGCGAGGACCTCTAGGTTTGTCTCTATGTAGTATGCAGCTGTCTATGGTTGTGGCACCCTAGGCTTCAAATGGCTTAAGATCATTTTCTCCTCCTTAATGTCATAAGCTGCCATTAATCTCTGCTATTTGGAGGGTGATGTCTTGAGAAATTGATTATACAACTGTATTCTCAGTAGCTCATTTTGGGCCTTGATTTCCATGAAAGTTCCTTTAATACCAGATGGTTGTGCACCTTGCTGCCCTGCGAAGGACACTTCTGTACCATGTTGCCTCTCCCTTTCTTGCCTGTGAGAGTTGGTGGATGTTTGCTAGCTGATTTTTCTCTCTCTTGTTGGAATTTGTATGATTTCTTCACAAATTTCCTCTTCAACTTGAGGATCTATTCTCTGCCTCTTGGCCTGTGGCTGTTGTGTTGACCCACTTGCAGGTGTGGTCTCTTCCTTGTCCTGTTTCTTGCTTCTTTCCTCATTGAGAGGAGTCTGTAATGCTGGCACCTGTGGCACCTCTGTCTGCAGTGGAGGGGCTTGCCCTTGATCCTGCTCCTTTGAGGTGGTTGGCTGGTCTGTCATTGTTTCTTGTTCGGTATCTACTACCTCTTTGCCCTATGCTATACCTACTGCTGGTGTAGACCTTTCTTGGGAATCTTGTGGAGTTGTAGCAGTTGATTTGCCTTCTCCGACTTGCTGTGGCAGTTTGAATGACACCTGCCCAAAAGAATCCATGTCAAGGGTATTTTCCAAATTTTTCATAGTTTGCTCCATTTTTTCTTCTTCAGTGAACTCTTCAACTAGTGTGCCTTCTACCCAGTCATCTTGGTTGGGAAATTGTTCTATCTCTGGGATTTTGCAATGGTCATAAGCTGACAGCCTATATTTTATTTTCCTTGCTTTGATAAAGCCACATGGGTCATAGGGTACCCACCAAAAGCTTCTTTTTAATTTGAGTTTTTCACCCAATATTTGATCAGCATCTTGCCATCCTTCTTTTTTGTTCATGACAAAGGGGCCTAGTTGGTCTTTGAATTTAAGCTGAGCCTTCTTCTTGGCGCTATGGAAATGAGTTAGATCTGAATTGATGAATTTTCTGTAATATTCCAAGGCAAACAATCTCATTGGCACGTATCTTGGCAGTCTGTAGGGGCACATCTCGCAGCCATATATCCTAATGACAGTGTGATGTTGGTAGAAGTACTAGCCACCTATTTTGTAGTTCTTGGAGAGTTGTAATATTTTCTGCATATCATGAGATAGTCTAGTAGGAGGAGTTGTTGACAGCAAGCAGGTAGCTGGATAGATGAAGAGGTCAATAAACTTACAGTACGAGTAGGGGGAGTCTGAAACTAGATGGAATACTGGGGTCCAAAATATCACAGACCTTCGTTCCCCCTTAGCATCCAATCTCTTAAGGACAACTGGGAAACTATCAGATTGATAGTACAGCAGCAAATGATATATGTATGCAATGTATCTGAACACTCTTGGTCTGTCTAGGTTCATGAACTGCTCATGGATTTTGTTAGCTATGTAGGTGGCATAATCATACTTGACAGCAGGGGGCTGTCTTGGAGAAAACATGGACATTAGAGCAAAGACAGTTTCATCCACAATTTCACTTGTTCTAAATCCCAGGATGTAAGAAATCATGTTTATGATTAGTCTTCCAAGTTCATCAAACCAGGCATGGTGATAAGGAAGTGTGTATATGGAATAACATTCTGGAGACATGAATGTTATGACAATCTGGCTAATCTCTGCATAAGACAATTTTGAAGCTTGATCCAACAACTATTTCATAGAGAGAGGGACCAAAGGCTGAGTTGGCTTGAATTGCAGCATCTCATTTATAGACTGAGGGGTGATGTAAAAGAGAACATTTCCTGAAGGGTTCATCACTGCCCTTTGAGAAGGCTCATAGTTAGCACAACATTGGTGGATGAGATCAAGGAAGACATTCGCTGATGGCAGATAATAAATAGGCATATTAGACTCCCATATTCCAAATATGTCAGCCTTATTCTTGTAGCTATTTCTTATTTCACAGAAGGCCTGAAGGTGAGGCTTGTATCCCTCCATATCATCAATCTGATAGTCTCTGTCAGCAAGAGGTTGCCACTCCAACTCTTTATGTGGTGAATTTAAGCGTGCAACGTTTAGGGCTACTGGAGCCTCCATCTTCAAACTCTTTGTGTTTTTGATATGAATGTGGGTCTAAGCAGCAATTAAACATTGAGCACTAGCTCTGAGGTTTTCCTAGGGAATGGCAGATTGAGCTTTACCTAGAACTGGTCTCACTGTGTAAAATTTATGGTAAAAAACAAATGTTGTAGAGTTTAGTCAGGGTTCTTGACTGAATTTGCTGGATTGCAGGCTCTGTGAGTAGAATGTAGAGGAAATGGACCTGAATTTTGATCAAACGAGCGAAACTTAGCAGACGGAAGTGGAATTTGAGGAGCTCGTTTGGGAACCAGGACAAAAACAACAGATGTAACGCGCAGGTTTGGGTATAGGACTGAGTTTTTTCTTTAAAAGTACGATTTATGTGAAAAATGGTTACAACTGGTGGTTTTGTGGAAAAGAGGTTTAAAGCAGGGACGATGACAGTGTATCTGCCAAGAGCTGGCGACTTGAATTATGCAATTTATCATTTTTATAGGTTCATATAGAGAGAAAACTGGAAATGCAGAGGGTTCGGGTTCAAATGGGTAAATACCTGTTTTAATGGGCACTAGATGCACAATATGGACTGCAGGCCAAGTTGGGGGACACGCTGTGGAGTGGTTTTCAGTAGGTGACGAACTATGTAGCTTTGGTGGTGGATTGATTGTAAAATCGCATGTAGATATCTCCACTAACACATAATTAGAAATAAACAAAACCATCGTTTTCGTGATTTTTAACAAAATTTGGGCCTTTTTGGGTTTTTGGTGCTTTTTTATGATGACATCATCATGACGTATTTTTGTCGTGTAGCGGGTATGGAAGATGATGTGGCAGCTGATGTGTTGGATGATGTGGTGGAGGGCATGAAGGTAAGGTGGTGATGTCAGCAGGTGAGATGGCGCTGATATGGAGCAGTGGTCGGCGACGCAGATGCAACGTCAACAGGTGACTTGGGCATGACGCCAGGGAGTAGGCGGTGGGGCAGTAAGCAGTATTCCCTGCACTGCCTTTGGCCCATGGTGGTTTTGGAGGAGGGGGCTCCGATCACGCCGGGAAGTCGACGCGTGGCAAGGGTATGACAGAAATACCACCCATCCCCAGATGCTAACTCTCGGCAGGTAGGAGCTTCCGATATCACCGCCAGCCCTCAGATCTACGGTGTGGGATCAGACGGTCGACGGGTAATACAAGCAGTGGGGTTTTGAAATGAGGGGGCCCGCACATTATTTAAAGATTTGATAATGTTTCAAGGGGTATAAGACTTAGGTTATGGGTTTTATGCAGGCGCCATGCTTTTTGGTTTAACTAACTGTTAAAACAAATCCCAATATATACATGCACGCCAGGTTAATGTATGGTTTAGGTGGGAGGGTTTAGCATGGTTATTTATTTAACCTGATGTTAAATAAACCCCGATGGTTTATGAACACAGAAGGGTTATTATTAAAGTCCCAAATGGAATAATAATTCACGAACTTGTGTTATATGGCTATAGTTGCCAGGGGTAGGAATATTATGTATTTTTGGGTTTTTTATATAGTTTTGTAGAATAGGGGTAGCACAAATGATAAGGGAGCTAAACAATAAAGTTAATGTTAATATGACTTTATGGATAGGTAACACTAAGTTCATAATGTAATCACTTAGGTTTTTAGGGAAATGAAGTAAAATGGTAAGATGTTTTACACAAGAAATGTGGCTTCTTTTCACTAAGTAAACTTAGATTTCAACTTAGCATTTCTCATAGAATGAAGTGTAATAGGACTATTGGGCAGATTCCAAGGTCCTTGAGGCGATGTTAGTAAATGATTTCTAAGGGAATGAAAGGGGAAATTAGTCATGCTTCCACCGATTTACAACCAAACAACTGCCATGGTACTTGTGTAATCCATGAGATAAGTCTTTCTTGACAAGACAAAAAATGATCACACACTTGTTTCTGCAACCTCAACTGCCTACCCAGCCTAATACACCTAGCATTTTTTCCCTTCCTTTTGATTTGGTGCATTTGGACTAGCAAACCCTGATTTTCCACTTTTTCTTTTTTTTGAATGCCCTCCTATCTAAATCTACCCTTATCTCTTTCAAGGGCCCAGATTAAGCAGTTGGGCGCCTTTGTTTCTCTACCTATCTACTCATCTGCCAAGCTTGAACTGTTTGGACAGATTTTTATTCTCTATTCTAAAGACAAGCAAATTCAAACATGACATAGCCGGGATTGAACTGTCTGGCTGTTCATCAACTTTGGCAGAAATCAACCACCTTTACACAATGAAATTCACAAAATATGGAACCTTAGCAGCATGCAAGGATGAAAATATTTGGCTTTTCCACAATCAATCATGAAAAATGAAACCTATTGGTATAGGAACCTAACATCTAGAGTTGTTTCTTGTCATTGCAGGCATCTTTTGCACCTGGGAAGTGCACAAGGAGAGGTAGGTTAGAACTCATAGCCCTACCTTTTTCATTTTGGTAGACTAGGTTAAGTCAGTCGTACAGGGGTTCCCTATATGACCTTTTTAAGGGTGGAAAAATTTGACTGCGCACATGACTAAGCTTCAGTCGCATGATAGCCACATATATTTCATGGATATATGCGGTGACTCCATCGGTAATTGGCTAAAAATTGCACTGGAAGTGTGGCTAGAAGGCCAAAAGCTGTGGTGTCATTGTATTGGCAACGTCATGGCTTGGCCTCCCAATGTCATAGCATTTGTGTGCCTTTGTTGAGGACAAGTTTGTGTTAATGTGTCTTCTGAGAGAGAAGATGTGTGGCCCTAGATAGGGGTTGCCATGGTTTGTGGGCTCACGGACACATGGGCCATGCATCTGTTCGAGTAATGGACGTGTGCCCTATGCACTTATTATGGGAAAAAATGTGTGGTTGAGTTACAATTAATTTTTGTAACCTACGAGGCTAATTTTTTGAATTTTGACATCCTTAATGGCAGGATGGGGATGTTGTGGTGAGAGCAAGATTAGGAGCCACTTCATGCAACTTCCGTGACAAATTTTGTTGTGACTAGGAGATTGGCCCATTGGGGGTTGCTAAAGTTCCTTAAAAACCCCATTTTGAGGTCCCAAGATGTGTTCTTGCGCTTCCTGATTCGATGTTGGGATGTGGATTGCCAAATCTTCATCATCAAATCTACCATTTACTGCTTTGGTAGATATCTATATTTTGACCGGATTGATGCCTCATGGGGAGGCATTAACGCATCCCTTGCTACTTGGTCATGTGGTTATTCACAGTTGGGGGGAGGTAGAGGGACACTATGGGCCTAACCCTTATGATGAGGGGTGTATCCATGCTACCTCAATTAGAGATATTGCTGAGTGAGTGGCACTATCAATGATTGTGCATCTTGCTGGGTCATCGTCTTTGCACTAGCTATTGGGACCTATTTTTGGTTATGATTTGGGTTGACCGAGGTTTGATCTATACTGCACACCAAAAAAACCCTCAATCACTAGCCCTTTTAGTAATGACATGCAAGCAGATCGTAGTCTCACCTGAAATGACTAGGGAGGATGCAGAACCAAGTTTCTGCAGCCTTGAGGGATGTGAAGATGTGGTATTATTGTGTTTTCTTATTCCTTAACATTCATAAATCACTTTACTCCATTCATTTAACTACTTAAATATATCATATAAAGCCATAAATCATCACTGTGTTGAAATAAAGTGCTACTATAATAAAGTGCTATGCTACAATAGATAATAAGCAAACATACACATGAAGACACCAATTTTACCGCGATAAATCCAAATGTGAGACTATGTCCATAAGAACTATTTCTTATAATAATAATTCTTGTACAACAAATAGTTCTTGACTTGTGCACCCAGCTGTAGACTTCGGCCTCTGTGCACTCAGCTGCATACTCAGGCCCCTGTGCATCAGCTGCAGAGTCACACCTTCTTTTCCCAACCATAGATCACAAGAATACAACCACCCAATTCAAGATGTGATGTCTCTCTTCTTTATTATTGATCCCTATATATACTATTACATTGAGGGATATATAATCAAAATACCATGGTAAATATACCATGGAATCCCTAAAACAATCTACAATGGCCTGAAAACCCTTCATCTCTTTCAAAATTACATGCTTTTACAAAAAGGATGGGATTCGACCCACTCCAATGCCCTTATACTGTGTGGTATATTCCAATAGCTTCACTGCGTAGTCCAATTGGTGCTATGATTCTCTACTGCACGGTTCACTTTGCGCTTTGCTGCACTCTCCACTATGCACTCCACTCCAAAAAATGCAGAGTCTTTGCAAAAAACTAGGCCAAGTTGGGTTGTGCCCAACACTTGCAAAGACTTCATGCGAGCCACTATTTTGACTACACTAGTTTTGTATATCAGGGGATGGTATCCCAGTTGACAGAGGTATGATAGAGTGGGGCACAAAGACTTTTTTATTCTAGTATTTTATGTAGCATCATGTATGATCAGGTCATGATACTTCGACCTTTTATAGCAGTACCACTAGGTGCTACTAGGGACTCATGAATGTGATGGTGGGCACCAGTGAGGCCACGAGCTGGTGACAGTGTTGCGGGTCGTTATTGGAATGACCAAGTGGAGGGCTGGTTCATGTCCAACCCCCAAATAATTCTTGAATACCCTTATCATGTTGTGGACTTCACGAGTGATCTAGATATATGGCTTCCCCCTCGTGATGCTTGGAGCTAGCAAGTATGTGATTTGTGATTTTTACAGGTTTGTTCTTCTTTATATGTATATTTATGATTTATATTTTTATAGGATTCTGATATCATGCATGTTTTCTTGCAGGTGTGGGGCCCCATGGACAACCATTGGCCTATCTAGTAGGTAATGATCCACAACACATGGGTGTGGTCGACACCTGTTGTATTGCAACGATGGAGGGATGCTAGGGAGAAGGCAGGACCTAAGAGGCCAACACAACATTGTAGGGTTGAGATTAGTGGTCCCTATGGCAAGGGGACCACTTCCTCTACTTCTAAGGAGATGAAAAGACTATGGGAGCATGCCGAGGTGGCTGAGGAATGATCAACGACTTTAGAGGAGCAATTGAGGGATTATGTGGACGCTTGGGATCTAGAAGACACATTGATGAGGGGTATGCCTAAGGAAGGTTGGGATGTACTGGGAGAGGCAATGGTGGAGACAGTGGTGGTGCATGATAGGAAATGATGATCACTCTTTGATGCCTCGTGATGGAAGTGGCTATGATACATCCCATTCTAGCTCCAGATTAGGTAATGGGTCCTCAGGCAGGAGGTGTAGGGGCACAGGACTAGATATATTTTTATGTATGTACCATGGAAAGCACCCATTATTAGGATGCTCCCCTTTTTTATGACCTATTTTTCCTGGCCTTGAGCCAATGGATATACATACATTTATTTTACTCATATACACATATTTTTTTGACATACATACATACATACATACATACATACATACATACATATATATGAGATGTGATTTTTGCAGCTATGGTGATGTGTCTTGATGATATGATTCTATACATGTGATAAATTTTTTCATTTATGTGATGGATATTCTATTGATGCTTTATGTTTCTTGATGGCGATATATATGTGATTCATGCCAATCTAGGATTTGATTAGCTATGTGGATAGCTATATGATTTTGATTTCTTGCTATATGAGTAAATGTGATATGATCAAATCTTTGGGCTAACCTTTCTTCATGAAGATATTTCCAAAAGAGGCATGGTTCATGAACCTTGAAGGTTCTATTCAATTATGATACAACAAGCTGGGAATCAAGGAATACATGAAGATGATTGATACCTAGATGGAAGGCATCAACCAAGAGGCTTATGATGGCATCATACTCATATTAATTCTTGGTTTCTGACCCTATACATATTCAATTTGTGATACATGGTGTGTGGTTGGGAGAGTATATGGTCCAAGCCACTGTAACAAGGTTTTGTGACCATCGAGAAGCACCATCAGCAAATCGATGGTGATAGGTTGGCGAATGATCCATCTGTGACACATGATGAAAGAAAGGTTTCATAGTGCATACATGATGAATTGTTCATCATAAAAAAAAAATATGGTCTATAAATTTTCATACTAGGGCTAATTGCAATGTTATGGATGAAAATTTTTAAGATAGAGCCCATTAATGGGATCTTTGAGGCAAGTCCCATTGGGCTCTGCTAAGATATATGCCCTCTTGAGGACGCAATGTTTCAGAATGTAATGGCCTTTCCATAATGCCTCAAATTTCCCTAGTCCCAACACTTCTTTGGAAACATCGTAATGAAGGACTAATTCCCGCTTAGTAAAGGACTGGGAATTGACATTGCAGTCAAAGATGGATTTCATCCACTTTTTGTGTGCTTTGTTATGCTGGAGAGATTCTCATAAACTTTTGTCAATGTGTTCCAGCTGGACCAACCTTTGTTCTAAAGGTGAAGTGTTGGTAAGAATTTCAATGGCTGAGTGCAAGGTAGGGATCTCATACTCAATGGGGAGGACTTATTTGACCCCATAGACTAATTGGAAGGGCATGAAACCTATAGATACTTTGAACGTAGCGGAGTACAACCACAAGGCTGAAAACACCATGTGGTGCCAGATTGTTTTGTGCTTGTTCACCATATGTCGGAACATCATTTCGAGGACTTTGTTGAAAACTTCTACTTGACCATTGGACTTAGGGTCATATGAGGAAGTGAACTCATGAGGGAAATCAAGGTGTTGGGATAAATCCTAAAATATTTCATTTTCAAAATGTTTTCTATGATTTAATATAAAGTCATTGGGAACACCAAACCGTATTATGACATTGTTAAATAAAAACCATGCAGCGGTTTTTGTGGTGTTATTGTATGTGGGCATGGCCTCTACCTATTTGGTGAAATAGTCAATGACAACCATAATGTACTTATGGTTTCCAGATGATGGGGGGTTGCAGATCATGAGGTATATGCCCCGTTTGTAGAAGGGGTTGGCGGATGATGACTAGGTGTTGGGGAGCTGGTGGGACTCATGCCTTATGAGCATATATTTTGCACCAATCACATCTCTTCATTGCTTGAATACAATCATGGAAAAAGGTGGGCGATAAATAACCAACACGTAGGAATTTTTGAGCAGTTGCCATCCCTGAGAGGTGGCCACCACAAGCCCCACTATGGAAATAATTTAAGACCTTCTTAGCTTGTTTGTGAGTAAGGCATTGATGAAGTATGGTGTCAATGCCTCGTTGATAGAGTACATCCCCCAAAAGGAGGTAACGGGGGGCCTAGGGGCATATGTGCCTTTGATTGTCATGAGTAAGTAGAGGTTTGAACTTATGAGTTCGTAAAAAAAGGAGGATGCTGCTGTACAAGGGTTCATCTATTGATACTAAGAACATATGTTCATCGTGGAATGCATCATTAATGAGAGATACTTGGGTCTCTGTTGGGTGATTAGTGATGAACTCGATAAGGATAAGGGCTTGTTGATGATGTTGGACCCACCAACATGTTAGTGGATATCCTCGATAAAAAGTCCCAATTAGACCTCAGACCATTTGGTTTAGGAGTCCTGGAAATGCGTTGTATGGTAATACCTTGACCGTGATTTCACACAGACGCAAGTAAGATGTCCCTATTGGTAGCAAGGGTGTGATAGTTGTGGTGAGTCAAGGAAGGTGCATGAGAGGTTCTAACACACTAAGAGAGGTGAGTGCGCCCCTCGAAAACATGTAATAATACTCAGCTTGGAAGGGAACACACGAGCAAAGATGCATCACAAGATGGAAAGCAAGTTTGTGAGAAGTCCAAAGTGATTGTTAAACCAACAAAACATTTAAGAAAGATTCATACATACTTATACAGAATAGCCATACATGCATGTGTAAGAAAACAAATACATATATCATTTAGAGTAAACCAGATAGCATAGAATACAATACAACATATGAATGAAATGTGCTGGCTCTGTTAGATTAAGAAGTGTAAATTCTAGTCATACAATACATCCATGTCCAACCAATAGTTCTAATAGCGGAACATTACAACCACAACTGCCCACTCCTCCAAAGAGATATACTAGCTCTGGCAGTGGAGAAGCCAAGGTGCGTTACAATACTATCCAAGCTCTCTCTAAGATAGTCATATCAGAAGCTTGGCTGACCAAAATCCTCTACAATGAGTTATGAGGGACTATTTATAGCAAAGGGTGGCGTGGCCCTTGACACTCCCCTTTGTGATAGTTCATCTACCCTCATGACGCTTCATCTACTCTATGATTGTTACATCCACTATCGACACTTGAACTTACACTTGAGAAGACGTTACATACAATCTTCACATGTACCAATGTGAGACAAAATGGCTTGAGCAAGCCATGCAAGACATCACTAACACTCAGACCGTTGTGGTGTGACGAACTCTTGACATCATTGTGGTGGTCAATGGTGGTGAATTGATGCCAAGCTTGTTCGTCCATGATGGTGTCCATTCACTCAATGGTGACATCTTATTGAAGCAAACTCTTGCCTCTGTTGCATCCGGGTACGACGATACGGCTCCTCCATCCAACTCGTCTGATAGCATGCGCATGGTCGTCCAAGGTGCGACGAGACCAACAACATGTTGATGGATAGTGTATGTACTAATCTCTATGCATGTGCTGGTGGCCATGCACATCGACTTGTTAAAATACATGTTCAGCTCCAGTTAGACTTGCTTCTTGTCTTTGCCTTGGTGAGTGTGCCAAATGGGTGGGATCGCATGCATGCTGCTAAATTCCCTTGCATGTGATAAACAACACTCCTCACCTTGTTTGCTCTATTCTAGCTACTAGGATGGATCTATAACTTGTATGGGTGCAATTTCATCCGTGAATGCATGTTGTGCCCCTTATTGTACCTGTTCCTCCTACAACTCATTCTCTCATCTATGTAGCTCATGTTCTTCCTTGAGTTGCAACTTCAGCACATGAAACTCCTTCTCTACTCCATTCTCTGTCTTCGTGTGATCTTCATGTCACATTGTCAGCTCATAGCTTGAGTCTCCAAAGTTTCTTTCATCACAAGTGAATCTTCTTGAGCTTGTAACTTTATTCTGCCTCTGTGTTGTCAACAACCTTCCTCTTGTGTTCATTGCATCTGGTATGCTACCTTTAGCTTCTGTTGATGGTGATGTTTGCTATGATGTTTTTGTCATTAGATCTTGATGTCTTTGTCTTCGAACAACTTGATGTCTTCGTGGGTAGGAAATTTTATAGAAACTTGATCGACTGCATCCCCATGTGTGCTCTAAATGGTGTCTTTGAATCTGCTCTCTTGGAAACCATTGTGCCTATGCTGTTGAGAGGTAGATGAACACTTTTGATACCTGGAGACAAGGAAACACTCATGGCAAGAAATCTGTCATTTGAAAACCAAAACGAACTTGAGAACTAACTGGCAACATACTTTTGTGACTGATCATGAAGGTTGCGCAATTTCCACTGGGAGGTTAGGAGACTGACTGCCAAAACTATGTAAGGCACAGACTGGGATGTTAGGAGGCTGACTAACTACTGGAACTACGCAATGCACATTCATCCTGGCCTACTAAGGACTGAAACTACGCAATGCGCAATTTCAGTCAGCAGTGACATGCAACCAACAAACTGCATTGCGCAGTTTTTTGGGCTAGTGTTATAGACATTTTTGGGCACTACAACCCCAATAATATATGTCCATAAACCAAGGGCTCCTAAGTCCCTAAAAGTGTTGTTCTATCCCCTAAGAGGACAAGGTCAACTAATTACATCATCTCCCAGAAATTCTCCATGAAAAACTACTTAGAACTGGTCAAAACTGGACCATCTCACCTGCTCCATGGACAAAGTGCAATGCATCTCACCTAAATACACATAAGGGGTGCGATGCATACTAAAAATCCCTTCTATGGGGTGCCATGGGTGAGAATGGACAAATGGCATAGGCAGTGTGTGAGGTGGAAAATCATGGAATCTTCCAGAAACTTCTCCTATGACACTTGCCTCCCTAAATTCGCCTAGGGATGAGTAAGAGATCATCATTCTCCAAGTGGAATCAAGAACTATCAGAGAGAGGACACTAATCAAATCCCAGAAGCTGACTCACCCCCCTTGCAAACATCTATATATGGATCCCTCATCCCAGAGATCCAGGGAGCTGGAATTTTGTATCTTGTGAGGAA
>Ga0115844_100146_pt1 | contig 16577 bp, 10 predicted proteins | sample InSIn1gowninarea_FD_83858 | JGI IMG/M metagenome (GOLD analysis project Ga0115844, IMG submission 83858) | reverse complement strand
AATCCAAGAATTGTTCATTTATGTAATGTAAAGGAGGTTGCCCCCTCGAAGAGGCTGAATTCTAAGGCGTTGATCTATATTTTCTATCTTTTCTTGAGCTGGTTTCATAACATTTTGACTTTTGTAAATGTTGCAAGAATGGAATTTAATATGATTATGAAATAAATGCTATGTAGATGGGAGGTCGAATGAAAAGATAAGGTGATATTAAATTTTACACGAAATTCATACATGGAATACCAAGTTGGTGAAATGAAATAAGTGTTAAAGTGTAAAATGATTTTACAACCACATATGAAATTAATGTACAGGTGACCAAAGATGGCATTCATGTAAATGCATTTCACTATAGGAGATTAAGGTAAAGTAAACACGGCGAAATCAATTTACAGGTGTAAAATCATGTTGTAGGTGAAAGTAACAGAGTAAAGTGAAAATACTCAAACAACCACACTAATCAACACATGGTTTTACAAAACCATCCAGGTATTCTACAAGGGTAAAGGAATTTAGAGGCATGAAATGAATTTACAGAGAAAGGTGAAAAAGAGAAATGAGCCATGGAGTTTAAAAACTACACATGGTTTTGTGAATCCATGGAAAGGGAAAACAATACAAGGATTTGGTAGATGGTTTATCAAATCATTTAAATATATATATTGAAATTGTAAATCCTGAAATTCATTTAAGAGTTTAATCAAATATTTGAAAATTTTATATTCCTCAAATATTTGTGACAAAATAAAGGATGAAGAAAATAAGAAAATGACAAAAATAAAATTCAAAGGGGCATATGGCAAACCAATCAGTTAAAGGGATAATTAGCAGATTATGGGACAACAGTTTCAACCTTTTTCTAGACCTCAAGGGAATGAAGATCAGTCTAAAACACTTAGCAGCAGAGGATCAATAGATTGAGCATTATGTTGCAGATTTTTAGCAAGCATTCAACCAATTCCAGATCTCAATGCAAAATACTTGCAATTAGTTCAAAATTTCCAGAAGATAATTTAGAGACAGTGTTTTATTTTTAGTATACTATTCAGGATTGTATTCCATAATTATTGTAACAGTTAGGAGAGATATTGTCTATATATATTATTTCATTTATAATAAACAGTGTTGGATTTTGATGCCAAGGCTCTTAAACTATGTAATAGCTTCTCTTGAATAATTTTAATAAAAGCCTTCCAGCTCTAGTTATGATAGAATTGTGTGTTTCTTATATGTCTTTCTAGTGTTTTCATAACTTGTTTCTACATATGTTCAAAGCAATTCTAGGAAGGTATGGGGAAGGTAGATTAAGTCTTAATCTCTCTAAAATTCCCTGCAAAATCACAACCTTTAGAAAGAGATCAGCTTATTGGACTGTTTGTCCAAGATAACTCCTCTTTGACTGGTTTTTCCTTTATGTTTTCTGATAGCCATTAAAAGAGATCAGCTTATTAGACTATCTGTCTGAAATAACTCCTCTTGGAATCGGTTTCACTTTGGCCTTCTATTACCTTTGAATATGTTTTTGTTGGGTTCTAGAAATCTTCTACATGCATCTAAATTTCCCTAATTGTTAAGTACTCAGTCTGATTGCTCAATTATTAGGAATCTCCTTACATTATTCTACCACAATTCTTGAAAAACATAATTCATTTTGTCAGGTTGGAAGCTGACACTTTCAGAAGGGACCCTATGAGAGAGGCCTTTAATCATGATTAGGGATTATCATTGATTGCCAACCATCCCTAATTAAAACCATAAATCAGGCCATTGTGCTTCATAGGCTGTTGTTTAGTGACAAGAGAACAACGTTAAACAAAGCCTCGTAAACATTGAGGGAGCCCCCTTTGGTTCAAGGGCCAACTTGAACCTAAAGGCTAGTTGATTTGGTTTCCTGGAGTAGTTTTTGTAACCAAGGACTTCCTACATAAACAGTTACAACATCTGGTGTTGTTTCCAGGGAGTGAAGTAACAAAGATATCTTTCTATGGGGAACGATAAAGATTAGATATATTCCTTGTTGGTGAACAAGGAGTAGGCATTTATTATTGATTTCATTTCTTTCACCTGGCGACTTCACTTTGTCAAATGGCGATTCAACTGGGTAACTGAAACCACTATTTTGAAATTTCAGCTTCCTTTACTGCTATGCAAGGTTCGTTGATACTTGCAATCAATAATATATGTCTATCCCTTTAAGACATGGTCAGAAATATAGAATGTCTACAGATGATGCAGATTTTAAAGTACACCGGCGAGTATAAGCTTTCTATGGGATTTTATGTTCATATTGTATATATTATTCATATTTTCAGCTGCTGGCAACATGGTTTGTCATTAAATCCACTCCACCCTTGCTTACATTGGAAAGAAGATTACACCTAACTATGTAAAATTTTCTAGTTCAGTTAGATATAGGTGTGGGATTGATTAGCTACTTTTAGATTGAGGGTGCAGTAGATCTATAATTGTTTCAATTATATTTCAAGATTGCAGTGTTAAGTTTGGTTTGGTTGAGTGAAATGAATTCCAAGGGATTAACTGATTGAATCCATAGCCCATGAATTAGGCACTCTTGTGCTTATTTCCACTTACAGTGTCAGTTGTTTCACTTCAACAGTTTTCAATTTTCATATTTCAGAATGAATAAGTCTCTGGATTAGTGCAGGCAATATAAGTTGCCATTCACAGTTGCAGGTTTAATATGCAGTAGCTGGACGATGGAGATTGGTTATACATTACATGATGGCAGATTAGTGATCAATGATTTTATGGTACGGCTCCATGCCCAAAACATAAGGCATTTAGTCTACTAGTTCTCTGCATCCCGTAGGGGGAAGTAGTCCCCATTGGAGCTGATGTTGTAACATATTTTGGCACACTAAAAATGAAAAAAAAAATCAGTGAGAAATTGCCACTTTCCTTTTGGGCTAAATGCTAAGAGATATAATTATTATTCTTTTGAATGGTTTATTCTTTTTATATATATTAATTTTAATTTAAAATATATTATTTTTATAAAAATATAATTATATATTTTTATGGAAATATTTACTTTAAATTAAAATTATATTATAAAAATTCAATCCTAATTGCAAAGCAAGTTAGAAGGTAAACTTATGGCCCACCCGCACTCATAAGTTGAAAGCCCCCTTTTTTTCCCATGCCTCGAGATATGGGCACATTAATCCAAGGGTTAAAAATACTTTTGGGACCCCAGCTCTTCCGACATTTAATTAAGGGGGGGTCCGAAAAGTAGTTTTGATGGCAGACCCCAAATCTACGTGTAACCACCTTGTAATTTCGCACCCCATGAACTTTATTGTTTTGACTTTTATAAATGTGGCAGGAATGGAATTTGATATGATTATGAAATAAATGCTATGTGTATGGGAGGCAAATGCAAAGATAAGGTGAAATTACATTTTACAGGAAATTCATAGATGGAATACCAAGTTGGTGAAATGAAATAAGTGTAAAATGATTTTACAGCCACACATAAAATGAAATTCATGGATGCTAAGAAATTATAAAAAAAAATAAACGGGAAATTTTCATATGAAATTAATGTACAGGTGACCAAAGATGGCATTCATGTAAATGCATTTCACGATACGAGATTAAGGGAAAAGAAACATGGTGAAATCAATTTACAGGCATGGTGAAGTCAATTTACACGTGTAAAATCATGTTGTAGGTGAAAGACAGAGTAAAGTGAAAGTACTCTACCAACCACACTAATCAACATATGGTTTTTCAAAACCATCCAGGTATTCTACAAGGGTGAAAGGAATTTACAAGCATGAAATGAATTTAGAGAGAAAGGTGAAAAAGAGAAACAAGCCATGGATTTTAAAAACTACACATGGTTTTGTGAATCCATGGAAAGGGAAAACAATACACAGATTTGGTAGATAGTTTATCTAATCATTTAATATATATATTGAAATTATAAATCGTGAAATTCATTTTAGAGTTTAATCAAATATTTGATAATTTTATATTCCTCAAATATTTGTGACAAAATAAAGGACGATGAAAATTAGAAAATGACAAAAATAGAATTCAAAGGGGCATATGGTAGACTAATCAGATTTAAAGGGACAGTTAGCAGATTATGGTAAAACAGTTTCAGCGTTTTTCTAGACCTCAAGGGCATGAAGATCAGTCTAAAACAACTAGATTGAGGATTATGTTACAGATTTTCAGCAGGCATTCAACCAATTCTAGATCTCAAGGAAAGATACTTGCAAGCAGTTCAAAGTTTCCAACAAATAATTTAGAGACAATGTTTTATTTTTAGTATACTATTTAGGATTGTATTCAATAATTATTGTAACAGTTAGGAGAGATATTGTCTATATATATTATTTCATTTGTAATATACAGTGTTGGCTTTTGATGCCAAGGCTCTTAAACTATGTAATATCTTCTCTTGAAGAATTCTAATGAAAGCCTTCCAGCTCCAGTTATGAGAAAATTTTGTATTTCTCGTATGTATTTCTAGTTTTTTCATAACTTGTTTCTACATATGTTCAAAGAAATTGTAGGAAGGTCTGGGTAAGGTAGATTAAGTCTTAATATCTCTGAAATTCTCTGCAAAATCATAACCTTTAGAAAGAGATTAGCTTATTGGACTGTGTCCAAGATAACTCCTCTTTGACTGGTTTTTGCTTTATGCTTTCTGATAACCATTAAAAGGGATAAGCTTATTAGACTATCTGTCTAAAATAGCTCCTCTTGGAATCAGTTTCACTTTGGCCTTCTGTTACCTTTGAATATGTTTTTGTTGGGCTTTAGAAATCTTCTACATGCATCTAAATTTCCTAGTTGTTAAGTAGTCAGTTCGAATGCTCAATTATTAGGAGTCCCCTTACATTATTCTACCATAATTTTTGAAAAAGATAAGCCATTCTGTCAGGCTGGAAGTTGACACTTTTAGAAGGGACCTTGTGAGAGAGGTCTTTAATCATGATTAGGGATTATCATTGATCGCTAACCATCCCCAATTAAAACCATAAATCTGGCCATTGTGCTTCATAGGATGCTGTTTAGTGACAAGTGAACAACATTAAACAAAGCCTCGTAAACATTGAGGGAGACCCCTCTAGTTCAAGGGCCAACTTAAACCTAAAGGCTGGTTGAGTTGGTTTCCTGACATAGTTTTTGTAACCAAGGGCTGCGTACCAGAAATAGGTGCCACATCTGGCGTCATTGCCGGGGAGTAAAGTAATGAAGATATCTTTCTCCGGGGAATGATGAAGATTGGATACATTCTTTTCTGGTGAACAAGGAGTAGGCATTTATTATTGGTTGCATTTCTTTCACCTGGTGAATCCACTTTGTCAAATGGTGATTCCACTGGGTAACCTATCCCATTGTTTCGAAATTTCAGCTGCCTTTACTACTATGCAAAGTTCGTTGATACTGCAATCAAAGTATATGTCTTTGCATCTCAACCATGGTTAGAAATCTAAAATTTCTATAGAGGATGAAACTTTTAAAGTACACCTGTTAGTATAATTTTTCCATGGAATTTTATGTTCATATTATATATATTCTTCATATTTTCAGCTGCCGGCAATGTGGTTTGCCAATAAACCCACTCCACACTTGGTTACTTTGGAAAGAAGATGACACCTAACAGTGTAAAATTTTCCAGTTCAGTTAGATAGAGGTGTGGGATTGATTAACTAATTTCAGATTCAGGGTGCAGTAGATCTACAATTTCTTCAGTTATATTTCAAGATTGCAGTATTAAGTTTGGTTTGTTTGAGTGCAATGAATTCCAAGGGATTAAATGATTGACTCCATAGCCCATGAATTAGGAACTCTTGTGCTCATTTCCACTTACAGTGTCAGTTGTTTCACTTCAACAATTTTCAATTTTTAGATTTCAGAATGAATAAGTCTCTGGATTAGTGCAGGAAATATAAGTTTCCATTCCTAGTTGCAGGTTTAATATGCAGTAGCTGGATGATGGAGATTGGCTATACATTACATGATGGCAAATCAATGATCAATAATTTTATGGTATGATTCCATGCGCAACACATAAGGCATCTGGTCTACTCATTCTTTGCATTCCGCAGGGGGAAGCAGTCCCCATTGGAGCCGATGTTGTAACATATTTTGGCACACCGAAAATTTAAAAATAAATCAGTGAGAAATTGCCACTTTCCTTCTGGGCTAAATGCTGAGAGATATAATTATTATGATTTTGAATGGTTTATTCTTTTTATATATATTAATTTTAATTTAAAATATATTATTTTAATAAAAATATAATTATATATATTTTATGGAAATATTTACTTTAAATTAAAATTATAATATAAAAATTCGACCCTAATTACAAACCAATTCAGAAGGTATAGTTATGGCCCACCCCGCACTCATACGTCTAAACCCCCCCTTTTTCCCATGCCTCCAGATATGTGCACATTAATCCAAGGGTCAAAAATACTTTTCGGACCCCGACGCTTCCAACATTTAATAGGGGGGTTTGAAAAACAATTTTAATGGAAGACCCCCAAACCTACGTGTCACCACCTTGTAATTTCGCACAACCCCCCTTCCTAAACCCCTTACCACTACCCCCTTCCCCCCTTCCTAAACCACTTACCACTACCCCCCTTCGAAAACCATGAACATTATTGTTTTGACTTCTACCCACCCCGCACTCATACATTTAAAACCCCCATTTTTCCCATGCCATACAAGGGTTAAAAATACTTTTCAGACGCCCGCTCTTCCAAAATTTAATTGGGGGGGGGGGGGGGGTCCGGAAAGAAGTTTTAATGGTAGACCACCAAACCTACATGTCACCACCTTGTAATTTCGTACCCCCCTTCCTAAAGCACTTACCACTACCCCCCTTCTAAAACCATGAACATTATTGTTTTGACTTTATAAATGTGGCGAGAATGGAATTTGTTATGATTATGAAATAAATCCTATGTGGATGGGAGGCCGAATGCAAAGACAAGGTGAAATCACATTTTACAGGAAATTCTAGATGGAATACCAAGTTGGTGAAATGAAATAAGTGTAATTTTTTTTTACAGCAACACATAAAATGAAATTCACAATGCCATGATTTACTAAAGAAAATAAAAGGGAAAATTAATGTGCAAATGACCAAATATGGCATTCATGGAAATGCATTTCACAATAGGAGATTAAGGTAAAAGAAACATGGTGAAATCAATTTACAGGCATGGTGAAATCAATTTATAGGTGTAAAATCATGTTGTAGGTGAAAGTCACAGAGTAAAGTGAAAATACTCTACCAACCACACTAATCAACACATGTTTTGCAAAACCATTGAGGTATTCTACAAGGGTAAAAGGAATTTAGAGGCATGAAATGAATTTACAGAGAAAGGTGAAAAAGAGAAAGGAGCCATGGATTTTAAAAACTACACATGGTTTTTGAATCCATGGAAAGGGAAAACACGGATTTGGTAGATGCTTTATCAAGTCATTTAAATATATATTGAAATTATAAATCCTAAAATTCATTTAAGAGTTTAATCATATATTTGAAAATTTTATATTCCTCAAATATTTGTGACAAAATAAAAGATGATGAAAATTATAAAATGAAAAAAATAGAACTCAAGGGGGCAAATGGCAGACCAATCATGTTTAAAGGGACAATTAGCAGATTATGGGAAAATAGTTTCAGCCTTTTTCCAGACCTCAAGGGAATGAAGATCAGTCTAAAACACCTAGCAGCAGAGGATCAAAAAATTGAGGATTATGTTGCAGATTTTCAGCAGGCTTTCAACCAATTCCAGATCTCAAGGCAAGAAACTGGCAATCAGTTCAAAGTTTCCAGCAGATAATTTAGAGACAGTTTTATTTTTAGTATACTATTCAGGATTGTATTCCATAATTATTGTAATAGTTAGGAGATATATTTTCTATATATATTATTTCATTTGTAATAAACAGTGTTGGATTTTGATGCCAAGGCTCTTAAACTATGTAATAAATTCTCTTGAAGAATTCTAATGAAAGCCTTCCGGCTTCAGTTATGACAGAATTTTGTGTTTCTTGTATGTCTTTCTAGTGTTTTCATAACTTGTTTCTGCATATGTTCAAAGCACTTGTAGGAAGGTCTGGATAAGATAGATTAATTCTTAATCTCTCTGAAATTCCCTACAAAATCATAACTTTTAGAAAGAGATCAGCTTATTAGACTGTTTGTCCAAGATAACTCCTCTTTGACTAGTTTTTGCTTTATGTTTTCTGATAGCCATTAAAAGAGATCAACTTATTAGACTATATGTTTGAAATAGCTCCTCTTGGAGTCGATTTCACTTTGGCCTTTTATTACCTTTGAATATTTTTTTGTTGGGTTGTAGAAATCTTCTACATGCATCTAAATTTACCTAGTTGTTAAGTAGTCAGTCTGACTGTTCAATTATTAGGAATCCCCTTACATTCTTCTACTATAATTCTTGAAAAAGATAAGTCATTCTGTTAGGTTGGAAGTTGACACTTTCAAAAGGCACCCTATGAGAGAGGCCTTTAATCATGATTAAGGATTATCATTGATCGCCAACCATTCCCAATTAAAACCATAAATCTAGCCATTGTGCTTCATAGGCTGTTATTCAATGACAATTGAACAATGTTAAATAAAGGCTTGTAAACATTGAGGGAGCCTCATCTGGTTCAAGGGCCAGCTTGAACCTAAAGGATAGTTGAGTTGGTTTCTTGGCATAGTTTTTGCAACCAAGTATTGCCTACAGGAAATAGGTATAACACGCGTGTTATGTCATTCATGTCTTTTCATGTCTTGCTTGTTGGTAATTCTACATAAATAAGACCCTTGTATAAAATTGCATGGCTCAAAATATTTTGTGGTGTAATCAAGGAGAAGTGTGACAACCATGCTTGGACTTTTGTTGTTCTCCTTCTTCATTTGGGAAAATGCCATAAGTTGAACTAATTCCAGATGGAAAATATGATTCGTCCAATAGGAGAACCTTGAGGAAACCTATTAGATCCACACCTATGCTAATATCTAAACTACACAACTTGGTGTAAATCTACTTGCATCTTAACGCTTGTCTAATCTAGAAGAAAATGGGTAAGGGGAAAATCTAAAGCAAGCAAATCAATATCAAAGGTCTTAAAATACTTCTTTGAAGGGGAAACCTCCTATAATCTCAATAAGTTTGGATTCCTTTTATGCCTGTCTAAAATAATATGTGTCAATGTGCATTTCATTTAAAATAAATAAATAAAGGGTGAAAGAAGAGAAAGGCTTCATGTGAAGGGAGGTGAAGCAAGCGACTTCTTTGGGGTACTATCTAGGATAGTGGGTAGTGAAGCAACGTTTATGCTGCTGAAGTGACTCTGTTGGGGTACTGTCTAGTCCTTCTGGAAGTGAAGAAACATCAAAGATGAAAAATCATACTTTGAACATCATAAAATCACCGCATACATTACCCTTTCCCGGATTGAAACAATTATGATGTGGAGCGATAAAAATGTGTCTTTTGAACTCCTAATTACCTTCACATTAATTATCAACCCAGGGACGACTTTTTATTTCAAGAGTGTACTCAGTCTGAGGCGGCTATTTACTCAAGAGTAATGTTTTGCAGTATAGTGCTCAAAATCCAAAAGTAAATGAAAGTTGGAAATAAAATCTACTTACAGCAAAGCACTTTAAGACTTAAATCATGCATTCGGAAAAATAAGCAATGTATCAGTCAAGGGTCCAGTAACAATAACTCATCCCTTTGGAAACTGATATAACCAAAAGTAATCAAGGAACAGATCATTAATCTGGGGACTAGACAACAAATTCCAATGCCCACTACAGTTTCAGATCGTTCTTCACACCAAAGAAAAGATAATGCAAATAACAGGAAATGGAACGACAGATAAAAAATGAAACAACAATTAAGAAATGGAATAGCAAGAAACTGAAATGTTCTTAAACTAAATCATTCACTCAAACAACCATCAATTGAGGATACAGTAGCAATAACTCATTCCTCTAGAGATTGATGCAATTGAAATCAAACTAGAACAAGACAATCAATCTGGGAACAAGGAAGCAATAACCAATGTTCTCTACAGTGGACAGTCCTACTTTAAAGCAATTAAAAGGAAATAGAAATTAAGCTAAAGCTGCCATTGAAAGTAAACTAGGAAAACTCTTTAAAAGCAAACTCTTGCAACTAATCAACCAAACTAAACAACGAAGTAAATGGACAGCGAACTTATAATTAAAGGAATTAAACAATGAATCACATTTAATAAATCTGAACAACAAACTCTAATTAGTGGAATCGAATAACCAACAATCTGAAATGAACAGCGAAGCTTTACATTTGAAATGAACAGCATAACAATATAAGTTGAAAAGGATAATAATCTCTGTTATGATGGAAAAGAACAACCACACGATTCAATCTCAACTTGTGCAATAAAATAATTCCATAAAATATTCTAACAGCACACTATAAAAACATGAAACTGTAAAATAACGCAATTCAAAAGAATAGGAAATAAATCAAACCATCACACGGTGGAAATTGGAAAGATATAATACAGCAGCAGCAGCAGCGTACTCCACCAGAGGCTGGGCCCTTAGCCGCCAGTGGACGCTGCTGGGTTACTTCAGAATGAAAAGAATGAACAACAACTCCCAAATCATGTATTAATAAGCAACTTGTGGAATCATCACAATAACAAATGCTTGAGAATTAAAGCATGCAACAATCCTTATCCTATCATGAATAATCCACCATCATTCTTCATCATTTTTCCATCATTTTTCATCCCCCAAAATCATCCCCCTCTCTAATCTTTGTTCTGATTTAAATAAAGAAAGATCAGAGAGCAGTTACAATAGAGATAATTACAACATGATTTCTTTTAAAAAATTAGATTGTATCCAACCAATTGATCAACAAGAAAATATATTTCAATCCTTCAACAAGAGCAAGGCGAATTTGGCTTTGCAGCTGAGATTTGGAAAACGGCCACACAGCAAATCTGGGAAAATTGTGCTCAAAGAACTCTGTGTTTCTCTCAGTACAAGCCAAATTTGGGAAAACCGTTCTTCACTAAAGTTAATTGGGTCCGTTCTAAACAAAACCCATGTTCCGGATTTTCCAGATTCTGCTTCATTTGCTCAGAATCTCAACCGCAAAACCGTCACTTCTTATTCCAGCGAATTTCTGAGTTGGCGCTTTTAATGATCAAATCTTCAATTTGGAAATTATCTTGGAGGCTAAAAATGGTGAATGATGTTATAACCAATTTATTGAAACTATCATTGATAAAATCATGCATAATCATCAATTTATTAGAAATAAAGGAAGATAAATAATATTCATCCATAAGAGCATAAATCATTTATAAATTGGATTTAAATGATAAGTGTTAAAAAGGTGGCCGTATGCACGGCCCAACATATGATATGGTGTACCTTTGTGTGTCTTCAACCAAGTAGAGAAAAGTGAGATGCTATATATAAAACTACGTCAAAAGAGGGAAATCAAGGCTATTAAAACTTCCTGAAAGTATGACCTTTAATTGAAAGATATTCCTAGACAGAGAAGCTGAAGTCCACCTAGTGTGTTGCCAAGTGTTGTCGTTGCTACAACACCCTCCAAAATTTCAATACATTCAAATTTTGGAGTCTACTGCCATTGTTGCCTTGATGATCAAGTGTCTTATCATGTTATTCTATATGTTTCAAGTGTCCTTGAATGGTATCAAGTGTCTTTACAACATATTTAGGTGCATTTCATGGTTGAAACATCTTTGTTGTTGTAAGACAACACTTTTGGGTCGCAGTCGCACACACTTGACTTGTCGTACTTGGAAAATGTGTAGAGAGTAGTGTTTTGATGTTTATTTATCATTGTTTGAGTTTTTCTAATTTTTCTTAATGAGTTTTTATGTGCTGTACATGGTTTTATGTATAAACTCATCCTTCTCACTCCTCGTCCTATCATCCTGACTTAGACAAATATTTGGTTTCAAAGAAAACCCATTGAGGCCAAGAGTGCATGAGTTCACTTTGGAGCTTTGATCAAGAATCCTTCATTTTTTAGAAGTGTGCCATGTTCCCTCCAAGAGCGCAAAGTTCACTCCTTAATCCCTTTCCCTTTCCTTACTTTGAACTGCACCCTTCAAAACACCAAGTCTTCCTTAGAGCACACTCCTTCAACTCGAAAAGGTGCACCCCCTTGGAATGCATGAGTGCACCCCAAAGGAATTAATCTCAACCCTTTAGTCTTCCACAATGTGCCATGTTTCCTATTGGACCCTTTGAGTGCATGAGCACACTTCAAAGGCATGAAGCATCAGTCTTCAGCCTTTAGGAGTTTACCCTATTCCCTCCTAAGTCTCTTGAGCAAATGAGTGCACTTTGAAGGCATGAAACATTCCTCATTCAACCTCCAAAATTGTCTCATGCACCCTCCCTCTCTCCCTTGGGCATACAACACACTTAGGAAGATCAAAGCTTTCCCTTTCATCCTTCAAACTTGCACCATGTGGCCTACCTTGATTGTCTCTTTCCCTTAGGTGCATGAGCGCATTCCAAAGCCCTAAAGATTCCCCTCCTCGTCGCTTCACCCCTTCGAAGTGTGGTAATGCATCCACAAGCTCTCCTTGTCCTTTTAAGTGCACTGAAAAGGAATGAACAAAAAATATGCATAAAACATATTATAATAGATATTTTTAGGCTGATGGTTCCTTGTCATGAGTGATTGCAGGCACATGTATCTTAGAAACAACATGGAAATCACAAACGAGTAATATCGGGAAAATAAGTACAACAAAGGAAGCATTGTAAAAATAAAGAACACATTAGAAGCTTGATGATCAAAGAATCTTACAAACTCCAAGATCAAATTCCCTTTAAAGTGTGAAGACATCAAGGATTGAAAATTGTATGAAGAATGCAGACACAAGTGGTAGCCATTTCACCACTGAAGAGATTCCATTTCATCAGTCACTCATAGTCCCAGTCATCAAAGATAATGACATGTCATGTCTTCATCATATGATGATGTGGAAATTGTCATGTAATGTTGTAATCATTTTAAAGAAAAACAAGTAGAAGTCCAAGAGTCATGTATGATTAAAAGAGTCATGGAAGTCAAAAATACATGTAATACCAAAAGTCATATTTAATTCCAAAGGTCATTTGGTCCGATGGTTTTAGAAGTCCAAAGGTCATTGGAAGTTAGAAAGTCAAGAGTCATGGGGATGCAAAAGGTCATGCGTCAAGTTATAAAAGGACCCTCATTTCTCATGTAAAGTACTTTTAACCTTGGCTTCTTCCACAAGGAAATAGAGAGATATTTAGTACTTTCGGGTAGTAAGTAGTGGCTCTAACACTCCATTATTGGAGCTAGTGACGTCCATTATATTTATGTATCTTGGAACTTTTTCTTAATATTGAAGCCTTTTTAGGATAGCACAATTTAACACATGGATTGTGAATGTTTCTAAGACTATTCTTTGAATTTTTGTGGTTCATATTTTCTTTCACCCATTCTGGAGTAATTGAACTATTTTGGTGACGTTGGTTCTCAATTTATTGGAATTGCATTGTAATGTTTATAATGATCATTGCATCTATGTGAACTCTTTATCTTGATATTATATGAGCCTTTCTCTTTATATGTGTGTATATATTAGGGTAGTACTATTACTTCTCTCTTAGAGGCTTAGTTTATTTCCCCTCCACAATGAAAGAACCTTGATACTTCTGCAATCAAATAGTCACAAGGCACACTTGCTTGCTCATTCGAAAGCACATGCGCACTTCTCTCTCATGCTAAAAACTAAAGCCAAGGCTCTTTTCCTCTGTGATATATTTATTAAAATGATAATTTAAGAACATAAACATTGAATTATATAATGTAGTGAATATCTTGACTTTTGTCATTTTTCTTCTGCGTACAAGTAACACTTTACTTTTTCTTCATTTCAGTAGTCCTCTTAGTTAAGTGAGATATAGTATATCTAATGAACTATGAATGTTTCTTAAACAAGTTCCTTAAGCACATCTCCTCTTAGTATTTCCACTGATCATGGTCATTTTTTTCATTAAAATTATTATTGCAGAGACGCAAACTTATGTAATATATTATCAAGATCTTGTTTGGGGTTTCTCTCCCACTGAGATATTTCTTATTTTTCACTGATTGGATGGATGCATTCATTTCCTCAAGAATCTCCCCATGAGGCCATTCTTACTTCAATTTGTCATTGAAGTCACATGATGTTCTTTCATCATCTTCCATACTTTAGTGAGTTGTCTTGTTATGCTCATCTTCTTCTTTGAATACAATTTTCATTCAACAACTTTATTTCCAAATCCATTGAAAAAATAAAAGTAGTCATAGAAAGAATTTGTGTACTTGGTTACTGCTTTTCTTCTTTGTTTTATTTCTTGAGGATACCTTCTTTTCTATTGCACCTTTTGTTAAATAGTATTGATTTTCTTTCTCTTACATTTTTCTGCTACATGTCCAGGTTCATGAAAAGAAAAAAACTTGACATCTTTCGAAGGAATAAAGAATATCCTTTGGGATCTTCCAAGTTTTCTCTACTCATCTCCAAGATCAAATTAAATTCTTGCAAATGACCTTTTCTTTGACTCATTTATTTACTTCTTGTTCTGCTATTTGTTTTTGTTTGTTTCCTTAATAATCACACTACTTGTGCCTTCTCCTTTAGGTATTTTTGGAGCTACTTGATTTTATTTTGTGATTGCATTTGAATTATTGCACTATTTTGAGTTCTTCATGAAGACACACTCCTCTTCTAGCCTTTTATACAGTCTTCTCTTTTCGTCTAACTCACTTGTAGAGGAAACAATCTCAACCTCTAATATTTCACACTATCGCTCTTCCTCATTCAACTGACTACTCATCATCTCTTCAATTATTCTAGCTTCTTCCAACTGTGTTCTCAGATTAATGATTTCCTCCTTGAACTCATGCTCTCTATCATCACATATCTGCAACAATTTATTTTGTTCTTTCTTTTCATTTCCAAGTCTCTCTATTTTAGCCAAGGCTGAGTGAAGCCTAACTTGTTCTCCAGTTAACTTTTCCTCATGACAATCAATAACATTTACACTATTAGAGGTATCATTTGAATGAATTAATTCTCTTTGATAGGCCTTTTTCTTTTTCTTCTTTTTCTTCTCCTTTTCTACACTGTTGCTACTAGTATCTCCTTCATGCACGAGTTGCAACCTTTACTAAATTTCTTTTGTATATTTGAGATCTATCACTACTTTAAGATCCAAATTGTGAAGATTGTTATAAATTGCACATTTTTCTTGAGCATTCGAATATTGTTCTTGTGTGGAGGGGGAATATTTATAATATACTTCACATACTAGCTTCCATACACAAGGTCCATAAGATAGCAGTTTTTATTTTACTTTCTCTTTAGATTCTTCAAATTTTGTTTAAAAAACACAATAACAAACTAAACTTAACATCTATTTTTGTGAATATTTTCTTTGAGTGAATAATAAAAAAAAAATATTTTTTTTTGTCTGTTTGGTTGGGAGGGGGGGGGGGGGGGGGGGGGGGGGGGGTGTGAATCAGTTTAGCATGTTCATGGACATTAATTAATTTTGTTTTCAATGTTTCTCTGAACTATTAAATGAGCAACAAATCACCTTATGAAAAAAAAATTAATATATAAAAGCACGTAATATGTAAACCACAACATCAAATCAACACATAAAAGTAGCACATATGGACACCAAATATAAGCAGAAACCCATAGATAGAGAAAACCACAAATTTTTTATTGTTGCGATGCAAAGGAAAGCTCCTAGTTCCTCTATTACATCAACTTTTAAGGATCCAACCTATCTACTATTTTGGAAGCTAAAACATGTTGGGAAGCTCCAACTCCCATAATTTTTTTATAGGCCACAACCCACAAGAGGCCCTACCTCAACAAGCTCCAACCTATTCTTTTTCAAGCTACAACTTGAAAGGAGATTATAATCCTCTAATACATAAAAGAAACAATTTTTTTCTTTACCTCATCTTTAGTTCTGCATATCTCCATATGCCTCTTATCCTCTTCAAATCTACTTCACATCTACTCTTATTTACACTAGGTAACAAGAACTCACAACAAATCAACTCTCCAACAAAATATCTCACTCTCTAAAATTTCAGCCTTCCAAGAACACATATTTTCATAATTAAATTTGCTAGTTGTTAGTATTCCATGCAGGAATATGAAGTGAAACATCTCATCTCTTTGCATTCCACTCATTTGTTTCACACCTTTTCATTTTTTGAACATTAAAACAAGGTTGATGGTCCACGAAATATTATTTAAAATAAAAATATCAGCCAACAATGATTGCATAAGCCAAAATAATTCTAAGACCACGTAACTTCATCCCAATTTGGTAACAATAAAAATTCTCAGTGGGAGAGAAACCCCAAACAAGATCTTGATAATATATTACATAAGTTTGCGTCTCTGCAATAATAATTTTAATGAAAAAAATGACCATGATCAGTGGAAATACTAAGAGGAGATGTGCT
>Ga0115844_100144_pt1 | contig 16609 bp, 8 predicted proteins | sample InSIn1gowninarea_FD_83858 | JGI IMG/M metagenome (GOLD analysis project Ga0115844, IMG submission 83858) | reverse complement strand
GTTCAAAAAAATCAAGAAAAGATCACTCACACAAGTGAATACAAAAAAGCGATACAATTGTTGAAAAAGATAAGTTGAGGCCACTTACCCATGAATAGCTGAGTTAGATGTGTCAAAGTGTCTTGGATGTGCCCTGGGATATCAGATCTCCAAGATCAATGTGAAAGAATGAGATTTGATGAATCGAATAAATAAGTTTGGGATCATGACGTGCATACCACAAATCTAGGAAAAAGTGTCACTTGGAGGGAAACTTCTAAAACAACTTTGCATGTTGTTATCACTCAGGTTGTCCCTTTTGACTCCTAAAGGGATACGACCGAGGTAACCACAAACCAATCTTTTAGCCACAGGTCCTAGCCTACCTGGAACTAGAGAGGGCTCTCTCTTTATGATTTAGCTTTGTTGAAGATGATATTAGGCTAGATATGATTCACAGGGGTTTTGATTAAGTTTGGTGGGAAGGATGATGCTTTCAAGCAGAGAGGCATGGATAGTGTGATAAGTTCAAACCATTGGGCATGGAGTCATGGAGTAAGACTGCTGGTGCATTTTCTTGGTCACAAGAGGAAGATGGAGCAAGATAGCTACACATAAAACAACATTCAAGCTAGATGGAGATGGAATGAAGGCTAAGTGATGAGAGGCAATTAAGAATCTCTCAATTAGGTTACCAGAGGGAAGATGAATGAGTTCTATCTAAGAGCAGCTAAGAATTCTTAGATAATCAGCCATTCATGAGTGAATTAGGGGAAGTATGAGCCAACAGGAATTCATACTCATTCCTGAATCAAGAGGAAAACATAAAGAAGTTACAAAAACTAAGCAGAGAATGTAGTCAAGAAAATTCTAAGCTAATCTTTCGTTTCGCAACTTAGATGATGATACATGGGCGCTATAAGCATATATGAATGGAAAACAGAAGTAAAAAAATACTTATTGAGTCATGTAATAGCACGAGAATTCCACAGTCAATCTCCAACCATTAACAACGCAGCAAACAGTCTACCCTCCAAGCTTGTAAGCAGTCTTTGATTATGGAAAATATCAGATATACAGTGCGGGTCTCTCTTGGAATCAATCAACCAACCAACCCTTTACAATGGTTCATAGGGTTGTTTAAATAGAAAAACAAACTAAAACTAGCCCTTGAACAGATGTCAAGGGGAAAATATCTAGTCAAAACAGATCAAAGGAGATCTTTGCAATCATTGTCCTTGAACCTAATCTATGCTGGAAATAAATGCATAAAATCATATTAAAACATCTGCGTATGAGGGAGCAGCCTCATCAAAATGGCTCTTTATGGCTGCACATGGTCCCGCAGCTTCAAAAATGGACTAAAAGAGTGCCTTGAGCCACGGGCTGTCCTCTGTGTAATAACTGCGCATGGGGCTCAACAGCGCCACTCCAAAATGTGGCTGGGACCACCGCACCTGTCACAAATCTGCCTTGAAATCCTTCATTGGCGCCTTTAAGTGGTCCTGTTGCCTTAAATGGCCAAAATATGCGAGTTGGTGAGCTATATGGCTCAATGATGGCTTGCTGTCCCGAAATTCACCAATGAAAATGACCCAAAACGGTCACTTTTGGCACATATGTGCTTTTGGCACGAACTTGTGAAGACGTCAGCATGACGTCACCAGTAGGCCCGGGGTACAGACAGGTGATGTGGATGCTGACTGGGATGAGGACATGGCGAGACACGGTGGCACAGCATGGGCGCGGGCAGACAGCGTGGCGGGCGACGTGGTGTAATGGCGGGGAGCGGGTCTGACGTAAGCATGATGTCAGCGGTGGGACCCAAGTATGGCAAGGTGATGTGGCAACATGGTAGGGTGACATGTGGCAGATGAAATGGCAGCAAGGTGTGGACGGGCTGATGACGTAGCAATGACGTGGAGGCAGGAGGCGGTCTGCCGAAGGCGGTTTCCAGTTTCCCCGCACCACATTTGGGCATAAGTGGTTTGGGGGGGGGAGGCCTCCGAACATGCCCAGAGGGCGACACGTGGCGGGGTACGGCGGAAAAACTTCCCATCCCCCGGACGTTAACCTCCGGCGCGTTGGTGGCCCAAAACACCCACCCATCGTTGGATCTGGCACGGCGGAAGATCAACGGTTGGCGGGGCATGCAATGCAGCGTGCAGGTTTGGGGCAGGACCCGCCCAATATTAAATGATATATTATGGCACGGGGGGTCCAAAACTTTGGTTAGTGCGGGTTTTATGGTTTTGCTTGGATGTCTAAGGCATCGGAAGGGGTCCGATAGCCCAAAAAGGAGGATTTTTCATGCATTTGAGGGATTTTTGTGGTTTTTTGCATGGTTTTGGGATTTTCATGCCTTGGAAGGAGTCCAAAGGCACTCAAGAGGAATGTGATGTGTTTTGAGAGGGTTTAGTGGCCAAAGAGGGATTCATGCCTTGTAAAGGAAAACCAAGGCCAAGGGGATGATTTTTATACATATGAAGGGAAACTATGCAAAGGAATGAGTCCTTATGCATTTGGGCGATGGTTAGAGGGGGTATTCAGGGTTCTTGCTGAGTTTATGATAAAATTAGAAATTCCCAAGGATGTATATGGTTATTTTTCAACCAGGGGGAAAGGATAAGTATATAGGGGAGTTATATACATAGTTTTAGTAGGGGAAGGAGAAATAGATAGGGAGCTACATAGTAAAGTTAGTAGTTAACATGAAAAATGATCAGAAAGCGCTAAGTATGCAAACCTTAGGCTATTGAGGGGGAAAATGAGTCATAGAGGGAGTGTGAACATTCCTTGAGTGAAGTAGGTGTTCACCAAGGCAAATGATATGGAGAATGATGATACTAAGAGGTGTCAAGTAGATCTTGACCTCTTTTTAGGGGAAGTTAGTGAGTGATTTGGGGAAAGAGGAAGAAGGGGAAGTTAGAAATGCCTCGCTTGAAGTCCTCCAATTGAAAAATGCCTCAAACCAAAAATGAATTGCTTATCAAAATTGGAACACAACAGTGGCACTGAGACTAGGACACTCTCCTGGAAACTTCTTTGGCCATCTGTAGAAAATATGGAGCATTGTAGCATGCCTAGTATGACATATTTGGCATGTAAAAATGTCGATCATGAAAGATGATTAACCTGCTGGAGCAGGAGGCTAACACATGTAACCCTCGACTGCTAAAAATATCTCCTTGAATCATGGGATTCATTTTGCTATTTCGGGAGGAGAAATTCATGCATGCGTGCAAGACAGGTTTCCTTGGTCCAGGGTGGAATTAGTCAACTGGACTGCTCATGCATGTAGTTGCTCAACTGCTTAAGAAAAATGGCCACTTCTGGTTGGGAGCTTGGCTGACTACCCAAGATGTTTACACAATTTCTTGGTAGAGTAGCTGACTACTACGTAGATTTGCACAAATTTTGGGGTGAGCAACCCTGTTGGCGAAATTTGTGCAATTCCTATTGCAAGTGTTGGCTAGTAGAATTGCACAATTCTAGAGCCTAGCAGGCTACCAAATAGAATTGCACAATTTTTGGAGGGAAGGTGGGTTTCCCTCCAAACATGCATAATTTTCTTGGGGAAGCTGGTCAGCCTATAGCTAGAATAAGTTTGGGTAGACAACCTATTAGGGGAATGCATCAAGCTGTGATCAACAAGCTTCCTTTGTGTAATATAACACTGAATCTTGTGTACTTGATGAAGCAAGACAAGGTGTTGTGAAAGGTTGGTAGGGAGGCTCAAAAATGGGCTAAGGAAAAATTTTGGAGGCTGGTTGTAGTTTCTACAATGCGTGCCTAGGTCACCAAGGCTTAAGCCATCTACTTCTATGGTCAGAGATAGGAAGTAGAAGAAACCTCAGCAAGCGTCAATGCAGAAATTTCTTTAGAAAAACCTAACATAAATGCACCATAATGGAAAAATGGATAAGTCCAAACAACCAAAAGGTCCATTGGATCTAGATGAGGAAGAACTTCATGGAGGAATAGATGAGGTTGATTTAGAGGAGGTTCAGCCAATAACTTGACTACTGAGGTACATCCCACCTAGAAAATCCATGACGAAGGTGCCCAAAGACCTAGATAACACGAAGTTTATGGTTTCCACACCATTGTTGCCAAAGAGTGTGATGGTTGAGGGACCATTGCTAGCTCAGATACCAAATATAAAAATGGAGTATAAGGAATTTGGGGACCACAATAAGTTTCCATAGTTGGCACCGATTAAATACCTCAAGAAATTCTAATATGAAGAGTTGAGCATTACACTCCTTGAACCAATAAACTAGGTGGTTGGAGTTCGGGGTACGAGGCTACTAAACATGTTGTGGGTGCTGCAGTTCAACCACACCATTATTAACATAGTTTGTGTGCAGAAATTTCTCAAACTGGTGCACAATGGGTTCCTCTGGTTGGGAGAAGCCATCTTGATCATAGACATGCTGATCCACCGCATAATGCTGCTACCATCCCAAAGAGTGGACAATGCAGAGGCTTTTGTAGGAAAGTTGTAAGAAACGAAGTTGGTGGACCAAATGAAGGTTGAATTTGGTTTGGTCAAGAAGTCATGCAGATACTTTATTCAGTCCATATCAGATGGTGCAGTGTATTTTTTTGTGTAGATCTTAGATGGTATAATCATGAGAAAATGTTGCACAGATGAAGTACTAGTGTCTTTTGTCTCTTTGGTTGTGCAGTGCGCGAAATGAGTCCATTATAATTGGGCTCAATATCTATGTAAAGAGTTTCTGGAGGACTGTAGGGAGGCCTGGGATGAGAGAAAGGCATTTCAGTATGCTTGGTTGTTGGTCTTGATCGCTTTAGTGGCCTGGAGGACCCCCGAAGAGATCCAATTCCCTGAGCAGGACTCAGAGCTACTGGAGGCTGCAGAGTTCGCTTCACTATGGGCTACTAGATACCCTGTGCATGTAATTGAAGAAAAATTATTCTGGGTCTTATTTGAGACATAATTAAGGATGGTGATCAACCAACATCTAAGGTTATCACCCACCTTGCATGCGTTGTACAATAACATTGTTGATTTCAAGGTAGACTTCCACAATCTTGACATTCGTGGAAAGAAGGATTCTCAGGGCATATGGAACAAGTTTCCTTACTTTGTTGCCAATGAAGATATATTAGGGGTTATCTGTAGAAATTCCCACTGTAGATCACCTGATAATGTAATATACTAAAGAAAAATACTTGATCTACTTCTGAAACCAATTATGCGGAAGCTTAATCGAATTAAGAAAGATCAATTGAACACATATAACTAATAACAAGAAATCAATCACACATAACACATAAGAAATAACCAGGGGAAAGCCTCAGCCTAAAACCCCAACTCTGTATTATCATACAAGTGGAAATATAGTCTGGATTACAAAAAGAATCAGCTCACAAGCTATCCTTATCTCTCTGCAATCCCTTTGCTACTCATAGATAGTCAAAGACCTCTCTCAAACTTTCTCCTCTGCCCTCCAAGCCTCCTATTTCTTCACACAATTTTCCTCAGAGTCTAGTGCAACCACTTGTGTGAATTGGCCTCTTCACACACTCACTAACCTCTAATCCAACTACGCAATTCTGAAGGAGATAATCCTTCTCCATGGATGAGCTTCCTTTATAGGAAATATCCTTCCAACTGATAATACAATTTCCTGTTAGGATATTTCCGACACATAGGAAATAGTTAAGTTCAACTTGGTCTAGTATAGAGTTAGGTAAAGTGTGTTTCTTTACCGTTGTACATTTTGTAACTTACAATCCGATGGTCACGATATGTAGTGATCTGACGGTTCACTCTCACCTCGGTATTACCGACACTTGATCCGTGGCTTGACACCCGATTGGTCCATGAGTTCTATTTAAAGCGCATGGAGGGTCATTGTTCGGGTAATCCGTGCATGAGAGAAAGCTTATGTAAATTTTCATTCTTTGATTAATAAATTGACTGTAGTAGCCACGTTGGCACAGGCCATGGACTGTTTCCCTCTTTGAGGGTTTTAACCACGTCAAAAATACTGGTGTATTGATTTGAGATCTGGTTGTGAGCGGTGTCCTTTTGGTGTTCTTTCTGAGGAACTTACCATGTAAATTCCTACATTTCCCTCCTCTGATCTCAACTGGGTCTCTGTCTGAACTGACATGCATGAGTTATTCATGAGAGAATATTCAGTTATCTAAAGTGTAGAAGTTACATGCATGCAAGCATTAACTAACTGAACTTACATTAATTTAAACAAACTATTTAAATCAATATAACTAGACTTGACTTAGTTAACTGAGCCAACTAATTACAACTCAAATTAGAACTCATCCTTATCTCTTTAACTAATGGATAAATTCCTCAATTAATGGAGAAACTATTGCATGTCCTCACATAGACTTCATGCTTGATTTTTCACAACTAATTAACTCATGGTGAATTATTTAATTTATTTTCAAATAGCTGCTAAGTTAAAATTCAAATTTTACTTCCAATTTTAGTCCAGGGACTGACTAAAATTGGAATCCACCCGAAGTACTAAAAATTAGGAATGCTATTTTTAGCACTTCCATGTTTCATTCCCTATTTCTCAATCCAACACTGGTACCCAAACTGCTATTTATAGCAGTGCTATTTTTATCATTTCTTGTTGCTATTTTCAACATTCCCTCTCAACAAGAAAGGCATTCAACTTGAACCTGATCCTATACCTTCAAAATGTTGTGCATGTAACACTTCTACCAAGTTTGGTTGCTCCAACGACTCTAGAAACAAAAAAAAATCTCAACTGACCTCTCTATTGGGCTAGAAACATACTCTGATGTTGAAGCTCTACCTGCTGCTGACAAGTGCTTCCTCTCTGACCTCTAAGCTAGTGCAACACTCCATGCATCTTGCACCATTGCAAACCTCTCTGTGCCATCCTGCACTGGTGCAACACTCCTGTGCCTCTTGCATTGTTGAAGCTTGCTAGCTCTACACAGTCTTGGGACTCCTGCACTGTAGCTCTCTCTGCTGATCCATTCACATCTATCTCTACCCACTCAACCAGTCCTGCTACTCCTCATCGGGGCTCCTGTAGCAAAGTTGAATCAAAGAGGTTGGGTACCTCAAGGATCCTATCCCTATTCCATCCTTCTTAGGATGATCACTCCACATCACCCCACCTCCTACCTGGAGGTATGGATGCATGTGATCTCTCTACCCACCTGGATTGAAATTCCCCCCTACTAGAGGTCTCTACATGAGTAGATGTCTCTACTCAATATGTTATTGGGAAATCTAGTGTCTATGCAGAACTGCTAGTCCCAATAAGGGTGGTAGCTACTGTTATCACTCAGGTTGTCCCCCTGGCTCCTTGGGGATATAGCTGAGGTAACCACAAACCAATATTTGGATTGCAGGTCCTAGCCTACCTGTAATCAGAGATGACTCTCTCTTTGTAATTTAGCTTTATTTAGGGTGATTTTTAGGCTAGTTATGTTTCTCTTGGGTTTTGTTTTGATTTTGGTGGGTAGGGTGATGCTTTCAAGTAGAGTTGGGATGCATAGTGTGAGAATTTCAAACCATTGGGCATGGAGTCATGGGTTAGGGCTGCTGGTGCATTTTCTTGGTCACAAGAGGAATATGGAGCAGGATAGCTACACATGGAACAATATCAAGATGGAATAAAGATGGAATGAAGGTTAAGGAATGAAAGGAAACTAAGAATCTCTCATTCAGCTTAAGAGAGGGAAGGTGAGTGAACTTTATCTAGGAGCAGTCAAGGATTCCTAAATAACAGCCATACATGGATGAATTAGCTTAAACATGAACAAAGAAGTATTCATATCCATAACTAATTCAGAGGAAAACATAGAGAAACAACAGAAATTGAGCATAGAGTGTTATTAAGAAAAGTCTAAGCTATTCTGTTTTCTTTCTATTTAGATGGTGACACAATGGTGGCATAAACACAAATAAACTATAAATAGAGGTGAGGAACACTTATTGGGCCATGTAGAAGCAAGAGAATTCCATAGTCCACTCTTCAGCCATTAAAATCACACCAAATAGTTCATAAACCAAGCATTCAACATTCTTTGATTACAAAATTTCTCAAAAATACAACGCAAGTCTATAGTGATGCAAATCAACCAACCCCCCTTTAACAATGCTCATGGTTGTTTAAATAGGAAAAATATCTACAAACATAGATCTGATAAGAGATCTGGGGAAAAAAATCTAAGAAATCCTAACTTCTGCTTGAATTAAATGCATAAAATATCTATTTGAGGTGCACTGGAAGCAGCAGCACCAAAAACAGAGGCTTGGAGGCATCCTTTGGCTATGTGCTGGCTATCTATCCGTAACAACGCACTGGTCTCTGCAGCGCTACCCTTGGGTGGAATAATTGCCCATTAACTATGATCTGGCGAGCTTTAATGGCTCAGAACAACCTCTTTAACTTTGTTGGGGGCCTTTATTGTTCATCTACATTGATGTTTAAGTCTCCCACTGATATTTTGTTTGATACACTTTGCTTCTTCACTAATACTCTTTACTGCTACCTGATACCCTTTTTTTGCTAAATAGATGCTCCTTTTGCTCAATCGAGACCTTTTCACTTAGCTAATACACTTTAACTGTAAAATCTCCCCTTTTCTGCCACTTTATGGCAAGATTTGACTGCTGTTGGTCTTTCTAAGGGTTCTTGGAGGTTTCAGCGTTTGACCGATCAAAATATCTTTGAGAAGGATGAAAAACTGCGAAATTGGTGGAAGAATGGATGTTGGAGGCTTGCTGGGGCAAAATCTTGCTGTTTGGAGAAAATATATGGTGGAGTGATTAAAAATGATTGAAAAATGAACTGTTGCCTTTGTTCTGGAGTCGAGCACGGGCGTCGAACAGAAATCCTGAGAAAATGGCCCTTTTCCTCATATAAAGTGAAAAATGGTTTTACACGGGAAATTCCATGAAAAAAGAGGTGGGAGCGATACTATAGTGGAAGATTAATGTAGGCCATTGGATCGCACTAAGGCAGATCCAACGGCAGCGAGTGATTTCGCAATATCGCAATTGGCAGGGAGCGCAGAACAGATATATATATATATATATATATATATATATATATATATATATATATATATATATATATATGATCAGTGATAAACGGAGGCTGCGACGTGATCTGGACTGTTAGATTGGCAGGCCGACCGGACAGCTGTGGTTGAGTCGGCGATATCGCTATCGGTGGGGCAAAGGGATTTATGTGTATGTGGATCGCGATGGTGTGATCGCCGATAGCATCGGCGATTGGGGGAGGAATGGGTGCTGCGATATTGTATATAGGCGATGCCATATATGGGAGCGATATTATATATGGAGTGATGAACTTTGGACGTCAGATCTGGGACAAATTGGACGGCTTCCAACAAATCGGCATATCGTGTCAGGGAGGGTCTATAGGTGTGGGCCTTTAAATATAAGCGAGTGTCGATAGCGAAAAAGTGATAAGGCATGTGGTTGCATTAAACCATGATTTAACGTAAAACAGGGTTTTGCGGGGAAGTGGAGGTATATGGATAAATGTTGCGATTGTGATAATGAATGGATTTCAATGCGATATTCTTTCAGGTGCGATAGAAATATCGCATCGGAAAATGGGAGGGGGGCATATATATATATAGGCACAAACTCTTGCAATAGCCAATTGCAAAGTCACGATCGGTGAGGAACCATCGGAGAGCACATAATTGCTTCCCCCGACCATGATATCGCGTCGGACGGGAGGGGAAAGCAATCGGAGGTAGGGTTTATGAATCGGCAAAGGCTCAATATAACCAAAGGAAGGTTTAATGGGATTGGAGATGGATTTATATGCATCGAAAGGGGCATTTGAAAATCGGAGGGGGTTTATATATGTTGAAAAGAGGGCCAATGTGATCGGAGAAGGATTTCTCTGATCGGAAGAAGGTTTTATGACTCGGCAAAGGGTTTTTAAGGCCTTTGAAGGATTGTTGATGATTGGAGAAGGTTTTTTATGGTTTTGAAGGGATTCTAATGCTTTGAAGAAGGACTTTTACACATTGGAATAAGTCCACATGCATTAAAGGGGGGTTTGAATGAAGAAAAAGAGGGTTCTTACTAAGTTTCAGGAAAACTTAGTAATTCCCAAGCATACTTATGGTTATTTTTCAACCAAAGGGAGGGGATATGTAAATAATGGGGTTTTAATACATTTTTTATTAAGGGGAAGGGGAAATAGATGGGGATTTACATAATAATGTTAGAAGTTAATATGAAACTGGTGAAGAAAGTGCTAAGTTTAGAAATCTTAAGCTATAAAGGGGAAATAGAACTTGTAGAAGAAATATGAGCAATCCTAAGAAAATTAGGCCTTTACTTAGGCAAATGTTGTGAAATATGATGAATTTTAGAGATGTCAAGCAGATCTTAACACCTTTAGGGGGAATTAGTGAATGATTTGGGGAAAAGGAAGAGGGGGAAGTTAGTGATTCCTCACTTGAGCTGCTCCAAGGCATTTTTGCTTTGCAATTGTGATTTGAGTAGATATAACACTTGAAAACATGAAATGGATCACAATTCATCATTCTGCCACCACAAAACTACTTACCGAGCCTACTTACCTAGCATTTTTTCTTCTTTTTGGTTTGGGTGCACTTGAACTAGAAAACCCAGCTTTTCAACTTTTCTTTTGGCTATCCTCCTATCTAAATCGATCCTTATTTCATCCGAGGCTAAGATTAAGCTGTTGAGCGCCCTTGCTTCTCTACCTATCTACAAATCTGCCAATATTAAACAGTTTGGACAGATATTCATCTCTATCTTCTAAAACAAGCAATTTAAACCTAGGGAAGCCAAGATTAAGCTATTTGGCCTTCCCTTAACTGAAAAAATCTTCAAAATGGTAGGACTCTTTAAAAAATGGAACTTCTTGGAAATATGCAACCTTGCAACATGAAAAGATGACATATTTGGCATTTTCAACTGTCAATCATGAAATATGAACACCTATTACAATAGGAGGCTAACAGCTACCTTAGAAACAAACAAAGTAAAACTACTTTCATTTTCCTTTATGATAGATAGATATGAGAGGAACTAGGACACCAACCTCAATCTTGCGCTTGGTTCCTCACTTGATTCCTCTCCCTTCTGATAGATCTTCGCCACTCGCTTCCTCATCAACCCAGCTTCAAAGAGCACCTGTGGAATCAAATCAACACAATATTATCCAAGAACAGAGATCTACTAGCATAAACAATATAGGACAACATGTCTATTGACCACACACAAATATATATCATAAAACATGCAAGAATGTGGAGGAAAAATTGAATAGCTTTATTAATATCAAGAACAAGAAAAGAGGATTACAACCAATTGTTCTGACCCAGCATCATCCTCTCTGCAGGAAGCCCTTCTTCACCTCATGAAAATCTTATATCACCCAACACTATGATGTTATAGCAAGAAACCAACAACACTTCCTCACAAGATACAAAATTACAGCCTCTGGATCTATGGGATGAGGGATCCATATATAGATGTTTGCAAGGGGGGTGAGTCAGCTTCTAGGATTTTATTAGTGTCCTCTCTTTAATAATTCTTGATTCCACTTGGAGAATGATGATCTCTTACTCATCCTTGGGCGAATTCAGGGAGGTAAGTGTCACAAGAGAAGTTCCTGGAAGATTCCATGATTTTACACCTCGCACACTGCCTCTGCCATTTGTCCATTCTCACCCATCGCACCCAATAGAAGGAATTTTTAGTATGCATCGCATCCTCTATGTGTATTTAGGTGGGATGCATCGCACTTTGTCCATGGAGCAAGTGAGATGGTCGCGTTTTGACTAGTTCTAAGTAGTTTTTCATGGAGAACTTCCGGGAGATGATGTAATCAATTGACCTTGTCATTTTAGGGGATATAACAACACTTTTAGGGACTTAGAATCCCTTGGTTTATGGACATATATGATTGGGGTTGTAATGCCCAAAAATGTCTATAACAGTTGCCCCCTAAAACATGAGGTCGTTAATTTTTTATGTCAGGTGAAATTCTTTATCATGAGGATCCGAAGTTTTTCAGGCTAGAAGGCGACCTATAATAAGATACAATACAATACATCATCTTCATAATATTTTTCATTTCCTGGCTGAGTCAAGCATTCCCATGCTTAGCTTTATAAATTCATTTTCATGTACATAGGATAGATAACTGTCTGAGTGCATACTGATGATCTCGGTAGAGCCATCATCCCTTAGGTTGGATGATTATCTGTGCAACAATGATGTACATTTGATGGCTTTACTTCCCTGAATATATATTGCAGCCCAGATGGATGAAACTAGATGCGGGGTCTTCAATTTCGTTCGATCTTCACTCGAAGTACAAGTCAATCCATGTGAGAGATGTTCTAGAGTCGAACATGGAAAGACATTGCCTGATTACCAACCAATGATGTAAGTTGTTAACAAGCACGAGAGGAATCACTGATAATGACGATGACCCTCAAGGTACTGCAGTACAATTTGCATGGTGTGAAAAAGGGACTTGGTGTCGAACACCATGCAAAATATTTCGGTCGAAGGCCAATGATGTAAACCTGTCGCCAGAAGTGAGAAACTTGACATTGAGGCACGCAAGGTTCAAAGTACTGAAAAGGTTGTTCCTAAATCGACTTCCTGGATAATGAGATGATGTCAACAAGAAGAGATCCATCACAGGAGGGCCTTAATGAATCCCATATCTATGACACGGAACGGAGCAAATGATTTTAATCGAGATGAAAATTATCTGAGGATATAAGGTTTAGGGTGGCGGTCATGAAAAGATGGAGCGTAAATGTATTTCAATGGATGAGACACAGGTGAATTCTTTGAGTGACTTCTCTTGAACATACCGGCGACACTGACATGATGCATTGGTAGTGTTAACCCAAAATGTGGATGGTGTGATGGACCAATGATGATGTGCCCGATGAATGGAACAAACCAACCTGACTCGGATGCGGAGTGAAAGTGACATGTTCAGGAGTTACTTGCTACCAACGAAGTTTCTTCAATTTTTCTTCCCAATTTTCCCCAGTCATTGTTGACCAGTACATATTTATTTTTTTCAAGCTTGAGGAAGATAACATATGCTTGTTCTATAATTTTCCCTTTGGGAAAACCCATCGCTATGTTTTAACGAGCCTAGCGATAGTGAAACTCGTTTTTGTCTATATGGACAAGTTTGTCGCTATTAGGTTTTAACGAGTTTAACGACAAAGATAACTCGGTCCTTTTCAATTTTAGAAAGTCTGAAAGGGATGTAAAGGAAACTCCAACAATCCCTTTTTCACCATATAATCCCTTAGCTCTGAAAAATTATAAAACAATACAAAAGGGATGAATTTTTGGTAATTTTAATGAGCCAAATAAGACAAGCGCTTGATATTTTTGTGTAATAATCCCTTAGGTCCAAAAATATTAAAATCTAGAGGAGGGATAGCACTTTTGGTCACTTTAACGAGTTGGAGAGGCAAATTGCTCGACAATCTTTTCATATTTTACAATTCATATGAAAAGAGTTTAAAGGAGACTTGTTTTTTGAGGAAAGAGTGATAAATCTGGGTAGCAGCTAATTCCAGGTAAGGGTTGGAATTTTCCAATCATGGCAGTGTTACAAGGATGGCTTAATAAGATAACTCTTTGTAGTTGTTCCTCAAAAGGGTAAAAAATCAAATGGAGGTGAATGATTGGCCAAAATAGAGTGGAGGTGATGATGAGAACATGACCAAGGTTTCAGAGGCTAATGATAATGCATTCATGATGGTTATTTACCATAAATTGGTTCATTTTTGAAAAAATGAGCTTGAACTCTGGGGGAAACATTTGCTCACTACTTATGTTTAATTTTTAACGAGCTTGAACTTCACAAAAAAACTGCTCGATCTAGACGTATAATAAGGATGTCTCATTTAAGATGCCATTTTTATGGAGCTTGCACCTTACAAAGATTTGCTCCATGTCCTTTCTTTATGAAACTTAGGAAATGACCAATCCCACGATTTTAAAGGGTTAGATGACCTATAAATTAAAAAAAATCAATGGTTTTTCTTTTCTTGCATGCCAAAAGGTTTTCATGCCCCCAAGTATAGCGAAAAATTTCCAGGTTACCAAAGATGGTTCCACCCATACTCTGATAAAACATTTCTTCGGCGATATCTATCGAAATAGACAAAGGTGAGTGGCGGAAATAGCCTCCACTCACATAAATTTGATGGAGGAATCTTATTCCAGTTTAAACTCATAAACTAGTCATGTATCCTTCGCGGAAACCTACCCTATAGCTAAGGTTTTTTATCGAAATAGACTAGGGTGCATGCCCCCGGGTTTCAGTCATGTCCTCCCGAATCACTTGCGCTCATTAGGTGGAAGGATTGGGAATTGATGAGACATTCCTTGCATGAAAAGACCATTCAAGGATGGTACTTAAAAATTAGCTATGTTTGAGCTGGGAAACGACAAATGGTCTATGAGCTTGACCACTCTTCCTTCATGTAGAAAACACATTACTCTAAAGAGTGAGGAGACAATGGCTCCCATGCTATAAATATAGTCACGTCCAAGGAGTAGATTATAATCCAGGGGTCCTAGGACTACCATTATGTTCATGCGAACAATTTTCCTTCTCAACATTATGGGTACATTGGGAAGGATCCCTAATGGTCAATTGGTTCCTTTGTTGAAGGCTATTAGATTTCTCATCTCAAGTAGAAGCGATGGCAAACCAAATTCTTCCCAAGCTATTGAGGAAAGGATACTCATAGACACCCCTTCATCCATGATGGTACCGGCCATGACCATTTTGTATGCTTGTACAATGATTCAAAATGGTACACTAGCCGGTAAACGGGGTCTACCTAGTAGATTCGAGTCGAAGGAAACAACTAGGTTGCTTGGAGGTGGGACAGAATAGACAGACAGATATGACTCTGACGAACTTCCTTCCTATGGTAAAGGAATGAGTATATTTTCCCTATGTTCATCAGAGTCTGTGTTTATGAAGAGAATTTGAACAGTGTTGTTCTTATTTTCCTCGGTGATTGTATCATCTAAAGATGGATCTTCTGAAGGTAAGGCCATGTCAACTACCATCTCGACCTTTTGAATTTTGTCTGGTATGGATTCAGAGGGTTCATCTTCAATGATAGATGTTTCAGCCGACCACAATGGCGTGTCAGCTAGATTTTCAACTAGTGACAGACTTGGCAAGAGTTTCTTATATCCAGGTGGAGGCCTTATTGGTGAAACTGGACGGTCATCCAAAACTCTTTTAGCCTCATCTAGGAAGGGACAATGGTGGACAGTGTGATCGCATTCACACAGTTTACAAGAAAACTTGCAATTCCTTTTCTATCCAGAGACTTCATTTTCACTAGTTGACAGTGTATCCTCAACATGGTCTTCAGAGGTTGATGACACTGGATTATGCAAGAAAGGATACCAGTCCCTTAAGATCTGAGGGATGCAAGGACAATCTCGATGATAGTGGTCTCCATTGCAGATGACACATGGAAATTTAGGCCTGGTTGGTGCAGTGTGTGTATTTTCACTAGATGATGCCTGTTGGCCCCATTTTTCCTTTGGCTCCTTCTTCTTCTTCTCCTTCTTCCTCTCAGTTACTTGAGTTTGGGCTTTACCAGCTTCATCAAGCGAAGAGGAAGGAGGAGAGGAAGAATTGGATGAAGTAGAAGGTTCGGGGGTAACTCTGGTACCATTTAGTTGCTAACTTGATTTCTCATGAGTTATGGTATTCTGAATGACAGAAGTTGAGAAGAGCCATACGGGAAAACCAATCGTCAATCCAGGAAGTGACAATGTGGCCATATGAGGTGCACCAACATCTCCCCAAGAGGAGAAAGGACTAGGATTTCCCCCGAGGGGAACCCCTTGGTTGGTGGACTCCATTTTTCTCAACCTAAGATCAACGTAGGAAAGGTGATATTTATTCCAATTAAAATAAATTTTAGACGCTTTGACACAACTTGCTTTTTCAATTTTTAAGAGTCGAGAAAAAAAAAAAGATGACTCTAGTCACTTTCGATTTTTAATGAGCTTGAAGTGACAAGTGCTCAGATGGACCTTTTCCTTTAAATAGTTTGAAAAGGAATGAGAGAGACTACTCTATAAGTCTAGACAGAGGGATTACCAAACCAATCGCAAAACTGCAGAATAATTTTTACGGTACGACAGTTAATCTTCCTGAATGTTGTGTTCAGTGCATTCCGATTGATAGGGTGGCAGACACGACTTCCTATGGATAAAGGATAAAGCCTATTGTGGTCTCCCAATATATACTCGATGGTACGTGGGAGCACAATTCGGTATTGGCACTTCCTGTCTCAAAGTCGAGGAATCACCCAACCAACAATGAAAACAATAGTTACCATGTTTTATGATGCCCGAACACATCTCTAGCCTAGACTTCTAAATGTTGTGCGTTAGGTTCCAAAGCGTTTTTAGATTCATTGAATTTATTTTATAGTTGATCTTGCTTAAGAAATTTTCCTTTCAGGTTCACCATGTGATGTAGATGTACAATTCCTAAAATGCAGTCTAAGATGACAAACAGTTGTTTAATCTTCTTTCAGC
>Ga0115844_100143_pt1 | contig 16619 bp, 11 predicted proteins | sample InSIn1gowninarea_FD_83858 | JGI IMG/M metagenome (GOLD analysis project Ga0115844, IMG submission 83858) | reverse complement strand
CAGAGGATGCGTTAGCATGCTCGACTGTTAAGGCCGCCATCACCTTTAGGTGCTCGTCTGATAAGGCCGCCATCGAGAGGAGAGGGCCGCCATCGCCGCCATCGCCGCCATCGCCGCCATCGCCGCCATCGCCGCCATCGCCGCCATCGCCGCCATCGAGAGGAGAGGATGCGTAAGCATGACTTTTTTAGTTACTTATTTGAGAGCCCAATAAGTAAATTGAAATTTCTGGTTTGGTTGCTTATTTAGAGGGGCCCCCACCAAATAAGTAAATAAGGAGTTTCCCAGTTGAGCTTTATTCCCTGCGTTTGGTGCATGTTCTGTCCCACCCATACTTTATAGCTAATTTCCTTCGCCTATGACTCCTCCATCCATAGCTCACTAAGCTCTCCCATCTGATCTAGTTAGTAACCTAACCCCCTTAGAAATATATATATCCCATCGTGATATTTTGGGCTTAAATGCTAACCATGATTGATACTACCGAACTGAGTAACGTGATATGCCAGTCTTTGGTAAAGGAATTTGCCCACCACTCGCCGTTGCGACGAGATAATCTGATCGACCTCGTTTTTCCGGTACACCATTTGGCTCTTATGTTCTACCTATAGCTTCTTCTGTTCCATCGGACCACTAGGTTCTGTTGCTGCATCTTACTAATATCAACATTTTGAATATTCCCGCTACTGATAGGATTTCATTCCTACCTACATTCGATAGCCACTTTTTGCTACTTAATAATCTGCCTCAAGGATTTGTATCCGCTCGTAAGCATGAAGTACACTAATTGATCTGCTTTGATCCGCCAACACATTATTCCATAGCTCACTAGGTTCCCCGATTGATTCGATGGAGCGGTCTACTAATCAAATCTGAATAATGGTTGGCTAGTATCGACTGAGGGATCAAACTATTTGCCGCTGCTGACCAGTCACTATTTTCATTTCCACCTTGTAGCTAAGAACTATTTGTAGCTAACGCTAAGCTTTGCTTACACTCATGCTTTTGCTTTGGGGTAGGCGAGTAAGATTGCTTTGCTTTGCTTGGAAGGTGATCTTGCTTGGTATGCTTGGCAGGTGCGATTGCTTAATTGCTGGGGAGGTAGGCGAGTAGTGAGCTAGCGAGAATGGGTCTTGGGCATGTGAGATAGCTTGCTTGGCGGGATATCATAGCATTTTAGAATGCTTGCTGGGATATCATAGCATGTTAGAATGCTTGGTGTGATTGCTTGTAGGTTCGGTCAGTAAAATCAGTAAGTAGAGGTAGGCAGGCTAATGATAGCATGGCAGGTTAGATTGCTTGCTTGGACAGAGGATCACTGACCAATGTCTTTTTATTGATCTTTTTCTTGTAGGTTTCGTTCAGTAGAATCAGTAAGTAGAGGTAGGTGAGATTGCTTTACGGTAGGCTTATTCTCAGTCTGAATCAGTCTCATTCCCATAAAGTAGCAGCACGAGGGAAGGATGCTTCCCAGCCCAATAGCTCTGGTTGGGGTACAGCTTATCACCCACGAACTGAAGCTAGCGATGGTTCAGGTTCGTACACAGCATATCAGCCCAAAAATTGCTTTCGGTAACGGCTTATCAGCCCGACAACTAGCACGAGTTACGGTTGAAAGCTTATCAGCCCACGAACTCGCTTAGGAGGTTGCTATCTTCGTTCGGACACTTCTCAACCTTATACGATCGTTCGGTCACACGTATTAGAATACCCCACTCACTGTCGTTCCGCAACACCCAGTATTGATCCTTCTTCCCTTCGGTCAGTATAAATCCTACTATCCTTATCCTGTCTATACCGCTTCCAGCTGGCAGCTTCCATTCCAACAACACCAAGCGTAGGAGGAATACAACTGGCTCAATAGCAGCACGAGGTCCCGGATGATGGCCCAGGATCTTATTGTACAACAGGATAGCTTATAAGCCAAACTCTTATCGTACAGGATAGCTTATAACCCCAGCGCAGTGATCTCACGACCTCACGTACCACTTTCATTGCATGTTTCCTCTTATCACGCCACCCACTCACTCATTCCCTTTTCAATAGTTCTTTCTAAAGGATATATAGACAGATATTTCAGTCATTTTACTATTACTTAGCTTAGAGAGATACTCCAAAACACTTATATTACCTCCATTTACCAACGAAGGGCACTCACTTATTTCACCTACCCTTAACTGGAATAAGGTTATTCACTTCCTTAACCCTAATGCACCTGGGGCCACACCAGGGACATCACTGGAAAGGTAACTTACCTATTTTCACTTTACGTTCCTGGGAAGGTAACTGGGTTTACCCAACAGTAGACAGTTGACCCAATACATACATCATTCGAGATAATTAGAAAGCCCGTAGTTCCGGGAAAAAGAAAGCGTAATTACATATATAAGAGAATCAAAGAGCTAAAGTACTACCCCTCTAATCAGCCATCCCATCTAAACATACAGACCCTCTAGCCCAGCCCTACAACTTGCCTCTTCACCTCCTTACTGCCCACTTCGTTGATGAACTGGTAGTTGACCTATCCACTTGAAGTATGACCGCGCCTACTCATTCGTACAGGTTAGTTAGAAGCCCCTTCAAGGCCGTTTCCGTGGATAAGAAAGTATCGCCACTCCCCGCCCAGCAAAAGATGATATCCTGCTGATCATAGATCATTTTTATGAACTGCCAATATTTCGAAATCAAAAATCTATTTGCGCGATGGGGATTTTCCTCGGACCGAATGAAACCGAGATTGATCTAAATGGAAAATAGTAAATGATAAGTTTCTTGAATAAGGCGCCTTAAAGGTATAGGTGCGTTCACTTGCATTATATATGAGAATATCCATTTCAACCATCATGCGCCACGCGCCTGTTATTTAGATATTTTCTTTTATACGGTGGCATAACTAAGCATATATACGTATATAATCTAATTCTATGTGTGTATTATGGGGGGTATGTGTGCCAAGAAGGGTATTAACTATAGTTCAGGAAGTTTAGGTCACGAACACCTACCTGCTCTCCAGGGCACCAGGTCCTCAGCTATGTGGGAATCGGCACCAGGGCATCAGCTATGTGGGTAATCGGGATCCACCATCGCTATACGTATCGGTATCAATCGCAATCGCTATCGCAATCACCATCGCTATCGCTTTGCTATGCGGTACGTGAACCGGGCGGGCTCAATCGCTCTGCGGGTAGACTGCATCACTATGGCCCTCGCTCTTGCTATGGGGGTGATCGTAACCTACCTCCCTCCTGGGGACAAGTACCACCTCGCTTATCGGCGACCACTGGCTATTGGCGAGTTTCAATTTACTTATTGGGTGGGGGGGCTCATACCTCGGTCGAGCGACTTCGTTTCAATTTACTTATTGGGTGGCCCCTCTCAAATAAGTAACTAAAAAAGTCACTAACGTACCTTATTGATCGGTTCGCAAACAGAAAAGAAGACATTGGTTCACAGAAGGCATAACAGTCAACATGGAGGCAATTCGTGCCGTAGCTTCTTATCCCCGTCCCCTGGTAGCTTCTTCCCGTGTTTGGTGGATGTGGCTTTCGGCAGATGTTGCGTGGGATCGCCTCTTTGGGAATATAGTAGAGCCTGCTCACTCACCTCACCTCAAGAATGAAGGTGAGGTAAGTTATTATGCTGCATGGTGTTATATATGCGTCGTAGATAGTGCTGAATATGGTGGTTACTTACCTAACATAATCAAAAAGACCGTGCTATACTATAGTAGGCACGCTGTGCGAAATAATGTAAGAATATAATCTAATATATAATAGGATCTTCCATTGAGGGAGATCTCCTAATATGACAGGTACCCGGCCTGGTACTTTATGGGTTGGTCTATAGCTAGGGAGGTTGGATGCATGCCTAGATTACTTAGCCTTGCATGCGAGTAAGTAAGGTGTGATTAGGTGGTATGCCTGGCTAATAGTAGGTTGAGTTTCTATGCTTGGTTGGAATACCGAGTGAAAATGAGAAGGGTCGGGTGAAATGGATTACGATATGACGAGAATCTAATATAAGAGGTATTGCGAAGTTCACCTTTCAGGATATGTCATGAGATGACACGAATGGTTGATCCCCCCTCAAACATAACGAAGTGGGGAATAGCGATATGCACATTCACCTGATAATGAATTGGTTGCGCTTGCTTGGTAAACTTACTGATCTCTTGCTTGGTAAACTTAGTGATCTATGGTGATGGTCCTTGCTTTAGGCTCTCTATCCAAGAAAGAATATCGGCTATCCAATCAAAAACCTATGGTCATGGTCCTGGGTTGGTATAGGCTATCCAATAAATAATCCACGGTAGTAATCTCCACTACTGACTTTCGATAGGCCACCCTACAAGCTACTAGCAATTCTCATCGTTCATAAACTAAACGTATCATGGCTCATCATAAGGCGCATATATCATAGTGCTTTCGGTAGTGATGGATAGTCAATTCGGTATCTCATATCTTGTTGAGGGACGAAGTATCAACTGAGGCGAAGCGAAGTTTAGAGACAGGACATAGACGAAAGAACCCCGACCTTAGGGAGGATGGTTGAGCCCACCTAGAGTTAGGTGCAAGGGACTATAACTAAGAATATCATAAACTACTACTGAGGATATATAGATAAGCATGGTGATGTATATGTCATCGATCGTCTTATGAAAGGTGGGGACCAAACTTTTGGGTGCATAAAAAAAAACCAAAATCTCACCATACCGAGGATCCTCCTATGAGATGGCAAAGAGGTGCTCATTACTCCCAAGAGTCAGAAATACTGAGTTGAGAAGAGGCCAGTGCATGAAATACTAAAGAAATGGGTAGTGACATCTCCACAACCAACTTTGATAGGGCGGTCGTAATACAAGTGCAAGGGAAACAAACTCTAATTTGACCTGACTCGGGCTAGGGTTTTTCCTCTCTCTCTGCGACTGACCTAATCTGTAAATGAAAGTCCCTCTGGTTGGTTGAAAGGATGTGACAATTGGTCCCTCTGGTCGGTAGGATGTGAGCGGGCAAGCGCTAATAGTAATTCGAGCAGTGACCATAACTACCAAGGACAAGGAGAATACAGAATCTATGTCGAGTTAAGAATGCTATTTGTCCCATAGCAGTAATTGGTCTTGTCTGATGGTTAGTCTAGTGAGCGTAGTAAAAGATTAATTGATGCTTCGTTCTCCCGGCTCTCTCGCGGACTGAATGCGGGAATGGGTATTAATTGTGCTATGGGACTCGTGCTATGTGAATCGGGATAAACTAGGGCCTCGTGCTAATTGGACTTTCTTAATCAACGCTATTGAGTGTATATAAAAATAGAAAAATCTATACCGTGTGGTGTGTGCGGCTATAGCTCTACGTTGTAACTCACTGAATACTCATGCATGGATTGTACCTCATCGCTCATGCATATCGTCGATAGTACCTCATGCATAACTCGAAGCTTATCATGTAACCAACCTCATCGTACCTCATTGTGGAAACCTCATTGTGTAACCTACCTCTACGTGTACCTCATCGTGTTATCTCTGAGTACTCAACGTGTAAACGCACCTCAATGTGTAACCTCTCATCGATCGTGTACCTCTACGTGTAGCTTAGAAGGAGTAGCCCTATGGAGTAGCCCGGGCCATCCAAGCGGAGTAGTCAAGCCAAGCGGCCCAAGCGAGTATCCCCGCCCAGCAATCGATTCCATCCCGGGAATTATAGAGAAACTTCATGAAAGGGAAATTTTGAATAATAAAGAATCCGTTGGAGTACCTGCGATATCTTTCCTTTAGACAGCTAATTAGACAGCTCAGTTAGTTGTGGGAGGGAGGGATCGTTGGAACTGCCTCCTTGGATTGAAGGAACTACAACCAGCAGACTCCGGCTTAGACCTTTATATGTTACGCCTACACGATTCATTCATGTAATGGGTTGACTTAACTGTGCTACCAACAACCTGGCTGCTGGCGGGCGGATTCAAAACCCTTTATATACTTGCTCTATTACCTCCACTTAGAGCTTTGCACGGGTGGGCGTTCTACAACAAAAAAACTTTCTTAATTTAGACTTAGTAGGGAGATACGTACAGCTAGATACTTATACGGCATGGCATGGCATGAAACAACCTTACCACCCGAATAACTATACCTGGTCTCCCTATACCATGAACTTCATGAATCGCTTAGTGCGTGGGTATTCGGACGGGATTTGAAAAGCTTACCCAGAACCTCCCTTTATTACTGCCTTTACACAATACCTCACCCACCGGAAGACCTAGACCTGTTAGCCCTGAACACTTGCCTCATGAATCTTTGAGTTGCTAGGCAGGCATTTAGACCCTTCCTTTGCTAGCGCACCTTATATAGGCCTAATTTCAGTAGCTAGCCGTTGATGAGAAGGTTTAGTTGCGTTATCCCTATAGCGAACGAAGGGTTGGTTCAACAACCTGGGCGTGGCGTATTAACAAACCTTGATAGACCACTGACTTTCACTTACCATATTGGATGGGCTTCAACAGAGCATTCACGGGCGGGTGTTCAACAACACTTGATTAAAGAAATCTTACTTTGGTACCACGGTATAACTACATATTGCTATTCACCTTTACCCTATCGAACCTTTACTTCACTTTTACCACTGATCCACCTGCTTCACTAACCGCTGATCGCTACGCCCCTTCACTTACCTGCTTACTTATGCACCAACCTGGTACTTCAGCCAGGAATAGGAGGGTACGGCATGCTATGAACTCTTTACCCCCTACCTTCCCTTGGTTCCACTTTACTCACCTGCAATAACTATACCTGCCTTATACCTAGTACCACTTTAATGAAGAATCCCTCACCATATGAATAGTGAGTGACCCCTAAATAATATAGGGCCCTTAGGAGGGACAGCTATTAACTTATCCGGGATGGGATGGCATGACACAACCTTACCTTTACCTTCAGTACACACAACCTACCCACCTGAATGACTATACCTGCCCTATCTTGATTAATTCATCTTTGGAGGGACAGCTATAGGTACAGCTATAGACTTCTACGGGATGGGACCGGATCAACCAACCCTTACCCTTACCTTTCTTAATGCCCACAACACATAACACCTTCACTACACGTACCCCTTCCCCTATATGTCTTAGATTAGCCAGACTGCTTACATCACACTGCTATAAATGATTCTCCTAGGTCAAACTATTATCTTGTCGGGCCAGGCACTGGCCAACCTTCTTCAGTCATCACACCACACACCACAGATTTGGCGAGGAACGTGTTCTCCACCAAACCAAGCTTATCCCTCAACATGTCAAACTTCTCCTTTACTAGGGCCCTATATTTCTTACTTAGGGGCGGAGCCACTCACTATTCATATGGTGAGGACCGGCAGGGTGCGTAAGCACGCTCGACTAATAAGGCCGCCATCGGCTCGACTGCCTTTAGTTACTTATTTGAGAGGGGGGCCGCCATCGGTCACTCACTATTCATATGGTGAGGGGCTTCATCAGAATATAAGCCACCTGCAAATCAGTAGGAATATGATCAAGGACAACTTCTCCCTTTTGTACTATGTCTCTCAATAAATGGTACCATATATCAATGTGCTTGAAGCGGTCATGAAAAACTGGATTATAAAAGAGCCTGATGCAACTCTAATTGTCACAGGAAATAAGAGTAGGCTCCAACAAATGATCGATCAACTCTTATACCAACTTACAAAGCCAAATGGTTTCACAACTAGCTATCGAGTCCCTCCCTGGGGGTCCCAGGCCCATATGAGGGCCCTTCTAGCTTTCATGGACCGATACTTTCTCGGTTCCCCTGTTGTCTGTATAATGTAACTATCTTTGTTGTACTTACTTGTTATTTTAGATAATAGCAGAAGCATTTTCAATATATATATATTCTAATCTGCTTCTGCTAAACTGTGTGCAACTGTCGCGTGCTTCCCATTGAACGAGGATATCATACTTGTGCCCAAACTAAAACAATAACTGGAAGTGCTCTTCCATTCACTTGCATCTCCTGCCCAATCTGAATCAACAAATCCATGGAGTAACCACTAACCATCTCCTGCATACCTCATGCCATAATGAATTGTGCCCTTCAAGTATCTAAGCACATGCCTGGCAGCTTTCCAATGAGACTGTCGGGGTTCAACCATAAACTGGCTCAATGTATTTACAGATAAACATAAATACGGACTGGTATTCACAAGGTACATAAGGGACCTGGTCAATTGCCTACACAAAGTAGGATCAACCAAATATCAATTATCATCAAAAGTGAACTTCAGATTTGGAAATATATGAAAGATCTCCACAGTGTACTTCCCTTGCCCAAGGAATACTTCACTTGCACCCTGCAAAACTTCTAGACCCAAAAGTAATGCAGCAAACCGATATCCTTGCACTCGGAAGCGCAAGACCCTCCGGACCTTCATGTCAAATTATCTAGCTAACTTATTCTTTCACCACACAATGAGTTGGTCATAACTTCCTATAAGAATAAGATCATTTACATATAGGACCAAGACAAGCATATCAGATTTATAAAAGAAATAAGAAAGTGTAGAATATGCACAAATCTTGGAAAAGCCCAAATTCAGTAAGTACTCATCAATCCTGGAGTACCAGGACTGTGGTCTTTGCTTCAGCCCATAAAGAGCCTTCTTCAACCTGCAAACATGGGTATATCACCCCTCAAAACCTCTTGACTAATTTATGTATACTTATTCTTCAATCACACCATTCAAAAATGTTGTATATACATCCATTTGGTATAAAGGACAACCAAAACAAGATGCTAAAGACATGACGGAGTGGGAGGAAGCGCAAGCAGGCAACCAATGATAGGGGAGAGTTTTCTCCTATGGTATATTCTTTTTAGGTTGAAGATCAAGATAAGAAGAGCGCCAATAAAGAAATTGGGCTGCACCTTCAAGCTAATTTGAGTAGTCCACAAGAGAATGATTCATAGGGCAACCCGATATCCTAATAGTGCCTATTCCTTATAACTCAATACCTAAAAGAATACCTGGGCTAAGACGTGTTGGGTTTGTTTCGAAATACCGTGTTTAATCCATATGTTGGTTGCTTGAGAAACCATAATTCTTTCCTTCCCCTCTCGGATAGTCGGATAGCTGGCATTCTATATGTCTTATTACTTATATAAGTGCATTCAATCGTTCCACTAGGATAAAAGCGCCAGTTCTCACCTCACGTAGATTAGCCATAATTCTTTGAGGAAGATGTCTCGCTTTCCATCCAATAGTAGCTGCTTCAATTCAAACGCTTGCCATAAGGGTGCGTTAGCACACTCGACTAAAAAGAGAGGGTGAGGTAACGTGTGAGGAGACGAACAACTCTCTTTTGGGGCCCCTCACCAAATAAGCACCCCCTGCCCCAAAAGAGAGGACCGACAGGGTGCGTAGCACGCTCGACTAATAAGGCCGCCATCGGCTCGACTGATAAGGACCCTTTAGGGGGCTCGACTGATAAGGACCCTTTAGGGGGCTCGACCATAAGCCCCCCCACCCAATAAGTAAATTGAAGAGGAGAGGAAGTTGCCGCCTTTACTGTCTTTTTTGCTCGGGTTAAACCCCTCACCTGAACATTTCATATCAGGTATTTAATATCCCCGAACCACAAATCAAATAATAGTAGAAGGGCCTTTTAGACTCATGGCCGGTCACTTCGGGTCCCCAACATGAATTCTTTTAAAGCCCTCTGATTCACCGGCCCAAAAGAGAATCTAATTGGGGGTCATAAGCTGTTTTAGGTTGGTCAACTACGGCTTAGTATAACTCTTTATTTCACAGCCGAGCCCCTTTGGAACTATCCTCTCTCTCTATGGGATCAACTCGTGTTTCCATCTGAGAATGCTACAACGAGGAGGCACTGCTTGAGATCTGCTACTTTAGAGCTCAACTATATCACCAAGGCGCTATAAATAGCGCCCTTGCCTTACGCTTTGCGTGAAAAAGAGGTCCCAAAACGGACTAACAAGTTGTCACATCGCCATATTTTTTGATTGAATCCAGATTGACAAGTCGCCTAAGCCTTATAATTTCAACTGGACTTCCGAGTGACGTAAACGCTCCTCATGTTATCACTTTAGAGAAAAGAAACCTGGTCTCGAGTTGAGCGAGGGTAGCATCTAGCCCCTCTGCAGTTTAGTTCGAATACAAAATGTTTGGGCTTTGAGATCCCTAACAAGAAATCGAAAAGTACAAGTAGGTGAGTCCCCTAAAACTATATTTGATATGATGAGGTCGGAGCCTGTTTCTGCCAGTCCAGAGTAGGGAAATGCTTAACTTAATCCCACATAGAAAGAAACAGTAGAAAGAGAAACAGTTGTGCTGGTACTTTGCCTTGCATCTAGTAAGGCTTGTTCATTTGCTAAACTGCCTGTTGCTGCCCCTATCGTTCCAGATGGCGCATTGCTAGTATTGTTATTCTGAACCCCTGGCTTAGTTTAACAAGATAAGTAACATGCTTGGTGCCTCATTCTTTTAACCGGATGAACTCACGAAAACAGCTGTTTCGGGCAAGTCAAGAAGATACATGTAGTTTGTGAATGAAGCCGAAACCTAAGCTGATAACGCTGAAGTTAGTGCCTGATCGCTTCAAAAGTGAAAGTATAAGTTGCCAACTAGTATAGATCCGAGCAGGGAATGGAGTTACTCAGCAAGGAGTGCAGAATACGGAATTGGATGGAACTGCACCTGGCTTCGGCTAGCTAAAGTGAAGTTCGTCCCTCTATATTGATAAAGAGTGGCCTAAGGTAAAATAGCTATATAAGATTAGCGCTTGAACAACATGACTTGGGTGCCTTATTCACCCACACAAATAGGCAGTTCATCCGGTCTGTCTCACGAAGGGCATGAAAGCGGGTCGACTACTAAGGAGATAGAGATAGAAAGATGTGGTCGGCCCTGCAGGGCGACCTTGCCTCCATTCCTAAAAGGTAGTTCTCCTCCCTTCAGGGATCGGTAATTAAGTTCCTACACTGCCATTTTTGAGCCGAGAGATCCTTTTGAAAGAACTAGAGCGCACAGTTACTAATTAGGCTTCGAGAAGAAGGGCCCTCTCCCGGGGGTCGAGCGTTCGTTACCTCACCCTATATTCTTTAGGGGTCACTCACTATTCATATGGTGAGGGATTTCAACCTTTTAGTTGTAATGGCACACTTCTATACCTCACTACTTTGGAATCAGATGAGGTAAGGATATAGTTCCGAGGTTGGGATTCTCAAAACAATATGTTCTTTTCCCTTTTCAAATGAAAGAGTCGAGTATGCAAACTAGCAGGCTGAGCAGCTTAAGTCTTTCTCAACGGGCAAGATCCGAACAATCTGATTGAGCGCTGCTTCACTCCTTGTGAGACGTATTAGATACGGAACTAACTACTGGACTTGTGACATGGACTGAACTGAATGAATGAACGCTTGGCCTCTTTCTGTCTGTGGCGCTTGTTTTCTTTATTTCTCCGTAATGAGCGAATCTAGACCTTCCTGTTGAACAGCCGCTCCCGGTTTAGCAGCCTTTTAGTCTTCTGTATATGCCCTTTCCTATAAAGCTAGCTGCCTTCTACTTGAGCTCAGAAGAACCCAGGGATCAGAAGCGGGAAATCCATAGGTCAAGACTGGCCCAAACAAAAAACAAGGCATTTTGAGCGATTCCTTTCCTATGGCCTATTGATTTTCATGATAAAACGTACTTTTTGAATGGAAAACTAAATCCATCCAATTCATATGGAAGGGACTACTCCCACTTATCTACCAGCCTACATAGGAAATTGAGTTGCCCTTCTTTGAAAGCATGAGAGCAAGATCGAAGGAAGTGCACTGCAAATGCAGAAGATTCTGGAACGTGCCATTTAATAACTACCTCACGGCATTGGCACTATTGATTGGGAGTGGGATCACTCTTCGGGACAGGCTACTAACTAGTGCGCAGAGAAGAAAGTACTCAATCCGGTGCTGACGCTCTTTCTAGTTTGAAAGATGAAAGAAAGGTGCGAAGCCGCTTGTTCCCTCCGGGGGGCAAGGAATATCTAAATATAGGCAGGCGAAGCGGATGGAAGATCGTAGTGCTATAAATTCTCCTTGTATAGCTTCTAGTGATCACAGATTTCTATAGTTATTCTCTTACGCTCTACTTGGGATTTCAAAACATCCAGCTCTTGGACTTATCGCCCCTAATACCTTTACTTTGGATGAGCAACTACTATGTGATTCCCTGAATATCCCTAGGTGCCTCTGTCTCTTGGCTCACAATCCATCGATTCGCTACCACTCCAAATACCGCTGGAAAAGACCCCTTCAGGCTAGTTTACTTTATAGGAGATCCACTCGTCCCATTCGTCTAGGAAATAACTCCAGTTCTCTGTTGACTACCCGATAGCCAACCCTTTCTTCTTCTCGTATAAATAAAGAAATTGTAGCAGTAATGCTAGGGCCGCTAATTGCTCTTGTGAAATTGAGGGTTGACAGCACAATCAGTTTCTGCGCCTAGATCGAATGGTTTAATGGGTGAAGCTCTATCTCCAATGTAAACTCTATCTGCGGTTAGGTTTGCTAGTCAGGAAAGTAGGGAAGGGAAGGGTGGATCCGGACAACGGCAGGGCTATGAATTCATAGATTAGAAGGTGCCAATGAATTCCTCTATTGATTAGTTGAGACGAGCGAGAGTAGAGTATGCTCAAAGAGGTAGTCGATCTTCAGAGGAGAGATCCAAAAGAGGATAGCAAGTATTTCGCCCCCATGACCCACCAAGCTACCCCGTTCTCTCCTTAACAGTTGATCCCCTCCGGGTCCTTATCAATTAAGCCCCAGCCCAGCTAGTTTCCTTTTGTTTCAATTGATTAGCCGACGAACAGGCTTTCCCCTTCAACTTCAACTAGAAAGGGACCCGTTAGGGTCGCACGGAAGCGTATCTCTTTTGTCGTATATTTGATTCTCCAACCCTGGTGCCGAAGACTAAGTTGGAGCTAAGGCAGGTGCCAAAGTCGTTTCCAATGCTAGTGCCATTGTCTTAAAGTAGTGAACTACGAGTGAAGAGTGGTCATCCTGAACTTGAGATTGAGGACGATCTGCTTCGATTGGGCTTTGTAGACGGACCAGACGTATAAATGATCTTGTGGAGATAGATGGAAATGGAATAGAATAAAGCGGAAGGGAAAGGGGTTCGTTGGCACCTTAGATATGCTCCCAAGTGTGACGGCTCGACATCCCCTAACCTAACCTACATTTCATTGTTCTATCGTTCGTGCCTCATACCGATGAGTCACTTCTCATCCCGGAGAGGCAGTCAACAAATCATCAGCAGGCTGTTTAGGAATTCCCTAAGCACCGAGAAGCTACAGTCAACTAAAGCTCCTACTGCCAGCAGCTAAGAACTCAAGCTAGAACCTCGAACTACCCCTTCGGCCAAGCTCTAACACCTAGCTACTCAACTGACTGCAAGAAAGAGCATTGAGTCTGCTTCCAGAGGGGCCGGGTAACAACTACAAGAAAGATCGCAGTTGAGCCGTTCAGTACGAAGCTTGCTAGCTGGCTGGTGGTCTTGCTGACTGGTACGGCTGGTCTTGCTGCCGGGAATGGCTGGCTTGATCCTCGCTACCTTGATCTTGCTTAGCTGGTACAATCATTACTTGGTTGGTCCTATGTCCATCATGTAGCCACAGGTATATTACAGCATCCACTAATGCACGAGCATAAAATGAATGATATATTTGGAATCGTGACTTATGGCTATCTACATTGGAAGCTATCGGCATTCCAAAAGCACGGCGTAATGAAAGCACGACGAACTACGCTTGCTTTTGACGCTCAGATACCGAAAGGGATTCACTCTTACCGCGGCTGAAAGAAAGCAAGAGATAATCAGTTTCCGTCTTCTCTCTTCACTGCCTTACCTGCCCGAGTTCATCTCCTTTGTTGATGAATCTCTTGTATCGTCGGCTTCTGCCGATTCGTATGTTCATTTTGATGGTGCCTCTGTTCAAGAATCCTTACCCGGATCCACAAACAAGGCTTGCTTCCTTTGTTTTATGGGGATGCTGAGGCTGGGGATGGGAAACCTGACGGGGATTCGGGTGCTGATGGAGATGCGTATTATCATTATGTACCTGTTCTTTCGGTCAAGTTTGGATTGAATTGGTTTCAAGTATCTTAGAATCAGACTGAAGACTTGGGGCCTGACCCTACTTTTCCAAGCCCATAGGCAAGGGCTATTCTAGCTAGCTCCTGCTAATCAACTGATGACAATAGTTATTAATAACTTTTCTTTGGCGTTAGTAGCCTATGCAAACGATTCTTCTGATGCATCTCCAGATGCGAATTCTTCGGCGGATGAAACTGTGGAGTTTGGTCATTGGCTTACTTTACTGACGATTCCAGAGCGAATTTAGCGCTATTCGAGCCAAAGGGGTTGACAACCTATCGGCGTCAAATCAATGTTTTCGTTCAATCATTTCCTATGGGCTAGACTCTATTATGAAATTGACCTTGCCCGCCACAAAGCTACTATTGCATACCGCTCAACGCGCGCTAGAATGGATCTCAGCTAAACGGTTACCGGTCCACCAGCCCCGCAAGGCTCTCAACGGTGAACTCCTCGGTTCGTCAACGTTTTGATCTCTGTTCTCGCGCGTGAAAAGCAGCATGCAATGTTGCCTTGCTTCACGTGAGCGCGCATCGCTCGTTAAGCTTGAGATCCTCTCTCAACCGGCCGTGTTGCCAGCCCTTTCTCATCAATGGATGTTGCCCCTAAAAGAGTGTGAAAAGGTGGTAGGTAGAACTAAGGGAAGAATCTTGTTTAGCTTGGTAATGGAATTCATAGTTCGGCGAAATGGACCTTGGTAACTCGTTACCGGCATCTGAGGGGGATATCTCGGGTAAGCTTTTTGTGGTTTTGGACAGTACCATTCAGAATCCAGGAGTGGGCGATGCGGTGATGGGAAAGTTGGGCGTAACGACGGCTAAGACGCAACAACTTTCAGATAGTGAAGAAGGCGAGGTCGTGGGTCAGCCAGATAAGATCACTGCTAGGGTCGGGGGTGCAAGACCAGATGATGGGGGTAGGGCTAGGCTGCCCTCCATGGAATTAGAAGAGCTAAGGAAGGAGGTGGCTGCTCTCAAAGAATCTCTCCTCTCCTCAAAGAACCCTGGACTTGGGCACGTTGGTGAGGAAGGTAAGGCTTCACTAGTGAGATCCCTGGTTTATGTATGGGAAACCTTCGAGGGAATGGCCATGATTCAAGGGCTCCCTTGGGGTTTCTATTATTTCACGGTTGCGTAACAAGCTCTTTTTGAGGTGAGGCCTCACCTTGTCCGTGCCTCCGCCCAGGTTCCCCTTATTCCTCCGGCAACCTATTATATAGAAAGTTCGACAAGGTGAGTGGAGGATGAAACTCTGTATGGCATTGATAAGTGTGTGGACTCTGCTCCCAGAGCATCATTGAATGGAGCGCAGTGTTGGCCAGACTTCTGGAGCTGCTAGTACAGTAAACTTGCTCTTTACCATGCCCTAGACAGTCATTACAGTGAAAGATTCATGGATTGGTGAAGAGGTGCGACAAGGGATTACAGAGCTAGTACAGATGCTAACCCCCTTTCAGTGCAGGAAGGACTGCTTGGTGAAATGACGTACTTAGGATTCCCTCACTGTCAAGCAAGGGAGTGACGAGAGGGTATCAAAACCACTCTTTAGAAAGATAGCCTACATTGAACCAAAGGAGTGATCCCCACTCCGAATGAGATGTCGTATACGCAAATGCTCTTTCCGTTGCAGGCATAAGCGCTGCAAACATGGCTACTTCAGCTCTTTTCGGAAGATAAGATAGTTCCGTCACTTCTGGGATTAAGGGAGTTCCCCCGAGGGAGTCAATAGGAATTCTCTCTACTCTAGAACCCATAGGCCTAGGAGCAATAGACTGAAGAGGTACGGTGTAACAAAGTCAGTAACAAAGGTAGAAGGAAGAAAAGCCAGGGACGAAGAGAAGAGGTATAGAAAACCTCCGTCAGGGCCCCTCCTTAAGCAGCAAAACAGGACTTTCGGTCAGTTCAAGTACAAACCATTAGAGGTAGGGATGCTCTCACCTCTTCGTGCTATAATAAGGGAATACCCACCTTTTCTACTTGAATTGATCTTGGGAAGGTGTGACTTCGGTAGAGGATCGAAAAAAAAATCATTAGTGAAGGTAAACAGCCAGAACCAGAATGAGAACGAAAAGGCATAGTATACCAGGGGATTCACAGAAAACCGGGAAAGTAGGGCATCATAGATTAAAGCCGGAGTCAAGACGGAATGCCTCTTTGACTGCCCCAGATAGCTGAAATCGATCGTAGATTTCACCAACTTCTATTTCAATAGCTGCTGCCAGAGAGAGGGAAAGTGAGAATATAGGCATTGGTCTCGGAAAGCCCTCCCTAGGGACCGGGGAAGCTTCATGGCGTCTATCCAACTCTGTTGCCGGGGAGGATAGCTCCTTCAGTGACCGATGTTGGTGCCATTTCTTCTCTTGGAGGAATGGTAGCTGCTTTTGAATCAGCGTAAGACTAAATAGACTTAGAATAATTGGGCTTAAGCTATAGGTAGTTCTTTCGGATTGAATCTTCATCCTAACATCAAAATACC
>Ga0115844_100139_pt1 | contig 16815 bp, 8 predicted proteins | sample InSIn1gowninarea_FD_83858 | JGI IMG/M metagenome (GOLD analysis project Ga0115844, IMG submission 83858) | reverse complement strand
AAAAACGATTTGCGTAACGATCCGGCAGGACAAAAAGAAGTTATCCGACGGTTAAAGCAAGTAGCCCCGGAAGCGGAAAAATCAGGTGTAATATTAGGAATTGAATCCTATCTTGATGCCGCAGGCCACTTAGACATTATAGAAAAAGTCGGATCAAAAAATGTAAAAGCTTATGTTGATTTTAGGAATACCGCTGATGCAGGATATGATGTAATATAAGAGGTGAAGCAACTGGGCAAAAATAACATCTGCGAATTGCACATAAAAGAAAACGGTTTTCTGTTGGGCAAGGGCACGATGGATTGGGCACGGATTAGCAAGTTGTTGTACGAGATGGATTATTTTGGCGATGGATGGATGCAAATAGAATGGGCAATTCCAGATAAAGCAAACGTTATAACAGGTTACAAGCACAATCTGCAATTCCTACGCAAGATTTTTAATAAAGAAGTATAAAACGTTACCAAAACCTAAGCATCTGCTTTATGAAAAACATATTTAGCCCTGTTTTTACTTTTTTCGCTCTTTTTATCTGTTTTTGTGCTTGTAGAGAATCTGCGAAACCAAAAACTGAAACTGCAAAGATTCACAAAAGTCTTAATCTCTACTTACCCGCCGATCTTGAGGCTACCCTTTGGGCAGAATCGCCCATGCTTTATAATCCTACTAATATTGATGTTGACAGCAGAGGCAGGATATGGGTAACTGAAGCTGTAGATTATCGCAACTATAATAATGACTCTTCTCAATTCCTCCACCATCCCAAGGGAGACAGGGTAATGATCTTAGAAGATAGAAACCGTGATGGCAAAGCTGATACTGCTATCGTTTTTACACAAGACAGAGATCTGATTTCGCCGGTAGGTCTTGCAGTTATAGGAAATAAAGTAATTGTTTCATGTTCTCCCAATATGATTGTTTATACTGATGAAGACGGCGATGACAAGCCGGATAAAAAAGAAATTTTTCTTACAGGTTTTGGAGGCAAAGATCATGATCATTCTCTTCATGCAGTTTATGCCGGACCTGGCGGAAACTGGTATTTTAATGTTGGCAATGCAGGTCCTCATATCGTTAAAGATAAATTGGGATGGACGTTACGTGCCGGAAGTATATACACTGGCGGATCTCCATACAATGTAAAAAATGAGGGCAATCTGAAAAGTGACGATGGGAAGATTTGGGTAGGAGGATTAACGCTTCGGATAAGACCTGATGGTACAGGTTTAAAGGTCATGGGACACAACTTTAGAAATTCTTATGAAACCATCCCTGACTCTTATGGTAACTTATGGCAAAATGACAATGATGACCAGGTCGTTACATGCCGGACAACATGGCTAATGGAAGGAGGCAATGCAGGATATTTCAGTAGTGACGGAACGCGTTTCTGGCAAGCTGATCAAAGGCCAGGCCAGGATATTTTTGCTGCTCACTGGCACCAGGATGATCCTGGAGTAATGCCTGCAGGAGATCGCTCGGGAGCAGGTGCGCCTACCGGTATTGTATTAAATGAAAGTGATGCTTTAGGAAAGGAATATATGGGCATGCTACTTAGCGCAGACGCAGGAAGAAATGTGATTTTTGGTTATCAGCCTCACCAAAAAAAATCGGGGTACGATCTTGGAGAAAGGAAGAACTTAATTACTTCTCTTTCAAGTGATAATCCAGGCTATGTTTGGAATGATTCTGCTCAAAATAATGATAAAGAAAAATGGTTTCGACCAAGTGATGTAACCATTGGAACAGATGGTGCAATGTATATAGCAGATTGGTATGATCCGGTTGTCGGCGGGCACCAGATGCAGGACAAACAAGCGTATGGACGCATTTATCGAATCACTCCTAAAAATAAAAATCTAACATCTCCTCACATTAACTTGAATACTGTTTCAGGGCAACTACAGGCATTTAAAAGCCCTGCGATAAATGTGAGAAATGCAGGTTTTCAAAAGTTAAAACAACAAAAAGAAGGATCGGTAGAAATAGTTAAAGCGTTACTACTCGACTCTAATCCCTATATTAAAGCAAGAGCAATCTGGCTCTTGTCGCAATTAGGTGAAAAGGGAAAAGCCGAGGTAGAAAAACTATTGAGTGATCCAAATGAATTATTTAGGGCAACTGCTTATAGAGCTTTAAGGCAGGTTGTTACTGATATTTTACCTTATTCAGAAAAAATGGCAACAGATACTTCTGCATTTGTAAGAAGAGAGGTTGCTATTTCTTTGCGTGATATTCCCTACGAAAAAACTAAAAATATTCTTATTGAACTTATAAAAAGATATGATGGAGAAGACCGATGGTATTTGGAGGCTTTGGGAGCAGATCTTAAAGGTCATGAATCTGACATCTATCCTGTTATTCTTCAGATTTTTTCAGTAGGCAAATCTTCTGCAGAGTGGAACAAACAAATGAAGTCTTTAGCCTGGCGATTACATCCGTCTATTGCTGTCAGAGATCTTGTTACGAGGTCGGATGATAGTCTTTTAACTGTAAAAGATCGAAAGGAAGCTATAACGGCATTGGCTTTTATCAACACTAAAGATGCGGCCCAGGCAATGCTTGCTCTTTCCAAAGCAAAGCTGCCTGATGCCGCTGAGCAAGCAGCATACTGGCTTTCTTTCAGGCAAAGCAACGATTGGTTCTCATTGCTTGACTGGAGTAAGGTAAACCTGAATACCAGTTACGAGAGAAAGCTTGCGCAAATGAAAGTAAAAAAACAAACTATACTCGACGAACGCCAATCTACCGATGAAAGAAAATGGCGGGCTGAAGAAATGGCGGCAGATTCAGTAGGCGGACAATTATTGATTGGAATGGCAGCCGAAAATAAATTACCAAAACATATTTTACCTTTTATTGAAGCAACCATTTTTAAAAATCCTGATGCAACGATCAGAATGCAGGCAGGCAAATACTTTAAAAGACCTGAATCAGGAAAAACCTATTCAATAGAAGATATATCAAAGTTAAATGGAGATATGTCAAGAGGTAAAGCAGTTTTTACGAGCCATTGTGCAACTTGTCATAAAATTAACGGTGATGGAAACAGCATAGGACCCGACCTGACTACAATCGGAAAAAAGTTTGATAAAAACGCCTTACTTGATGCTATAATAAATCCAAGTGCCGCCATAGTTTTTGGATACGAGCCGTGGTTGGTTAATACAAAAGACGGAGGATCTTTTTATGGTTTTCTTATTTCGCAAAATAAAGAAACTATAGTTTTAAAAGATATTGCCGGTCAAAAGCATATAATACCGGTACAAAAAATAAGTTCAAAACAAAAACAAGACAAAAGTCTTATGCCTGATCCCACTTCAAATGGAATAACCGAACAAAATCTGGCAGACATATCTGCATTTCTATTGGCTCAGTCAAACACTTCAAAGAAGTGATAATAGTGAATGTTATAAAGAACTTTTGACAAACATTAATTTTAGTTGAGTTGATTAACTTGAAGTACTCATTAAATCAGTATTTCAATAAAATGTATCTTTCTTTACAAATTATTATGTGAAAACTTAAAAATGGCGGCAAACAAAGAAAAATATCATGAAATAAAAGAAGAATTAAATCTTCAGAATGTGCAATTAATAGCAGTCAGCAAGATGCAATCTGTTGCCGATATACAAGGGTTGTATGAATTGGGTCAGCGAGATTTCGGAGAAAATTATGTGCAGGAACTAATTGAAAAACAACCATTATTACCACCTGATATACGTTGGCATTTTATAGGTCATCTGCAAACTAATAAAGTGAAATATGTATCCGATATTGTGAGTTTAATACAAAGTGTTGATAGCCTGAAGCTATTAAAGGAGATTAACAAACAAGCTAAAAAATTAAATAAAGTAATCAATTGCTTATTACAAGTACACATCGCGGAGGAAGAAACTAAGTTTGGCCTTGATATAAATGAGTTGGATGAAATAATTGATTTGGTAAAAAATAATTTTGCGGGATTTTCCAATATCCATATTTCCGGATTAATGGGCATGGCAAGCTTTAGTGAGGACTTGACAAAGGTTCGAAATGAAATGAAACATTTACAATCAATATTTGAAAAATACAAAACACTTTCAACGTCTAATTGTCAATTATTTACTCTTTCGATGGGTATGAGTGGTGACTATAAAATGGCTATTGAAGAAGGAAGTAATATGGTACGGATAGGAAGCCTGCTTTTTGGTGCAAGGCCACGAAAATAATCATCTTACTGCATCCTTTTTGGGGTCTTTTTTTATCAGCATATAGATAATAATTCCTGCACCTATAGCGAGTAGAACTCCTAATACCCACCACCAGTAACTGATGTGATAACGTTGTTCAACCGGTTGTTGTACCTGTGCAGATTGCGAGTATAGAACGTTTAGCCAAAAGACAAAAATCATGGTAAGCAGATATTTCATACTATACTTTTAGATGCAAAAGTAATTTTTATTTTCAGGTATTAAAATTATACAGTCTTTGTAAAATTTACAATTATTGTAATAATAAAACCCTTTCCCTCGAATTCCATAATTCTTTAGACAGTATTCGGGTAACAGGCAATAACGCGGCATCCTACGTTTGGTCACTGCTGCATCAACCAGGGTTATTTCTTTTTGGAAAATTTCGTTTACTTGTTGCATACCCGGTTTTACCATGGATCGGTGTAATGGCTCTTGGTTATTGCTTTGGAGAATTTTATACCCGTTATCCTTCTTTTAAACGGACAAGGATATTTCTTGCTCTTGGCACTTTGTGTATCATAATTTTTGTTGCACTAAGATTTACAAATTTATATGGTGACCCAGCGCCCTGGTCTCATCAAAAAAATGCTCTGTTTACTTTTTTATCCTTTATAAATACAAGTAAGTATCCTCCATCTTTATTGTTTATTTTAATGACGCTCGGCCCCGCAATTCTCTTTCTTGCTTTTGTTGAGAATCCTTTAAATAAAATAACTAATGTAATTACTGTATTCGGTAGGGTTCCTTTGTTTTATTTTATTGTACATATATTTTTCATTCATATTGCATACATACTTATCGGTATTATTACTGGCACCGATCTGGGAAAACTTTTAGGAAGTAACATAATAGAGCCGATACCAGAATTTGGATTTAAACTATGGATTGTTTATGTAATCTGGATAGCAATTGTAGCTCTTTTATTTCCACTGTGTAAGTGGTATGATGCATACAAAACAGCTAATAAACAAAAGTGGTGGTTGAGTTACCTGTAAGATAAATGTTGTTTAATAAAATAGTTACGAATAATACTATGAGAATTCATGTAATTGAATTACAAAGTCTTTAAAGAATTTAATGGCAAGTTTTCAATTAATATCATAAGTTAGAATAACTAAATTTTTAAATATTTCTTTGTGCACAAGCGAAATCGTACATCGCTCTTTTAGTTTTCAAAATATCTTTTTAGCCCTGAAATAAAATAACCGTTCCAATTCTTTAGTTCCTGCCTGCAACTTTCTTTCTTTATCTGCAATCATTCTTTAAAAGATTTTTTACAAATCCTGTTATTTAAAGATCAAATCCATCCTTGATTTTCAGCTTATTTCAAATGAAAAAGAATCTGCAATTATTCAGGCTTCTATTATTAGCAACTGTTTTTCTGGTAATACAAGTAAAGGGCTCAGCACAATCTATTAATTCGATTCCTTACGCTGGCGCAAGACCTTCAGTTGTTCCTGGCTTTGGGGATGTTTTCTTAAATACAAATTCAGAATATAAAAGTTTTACTTTATTTGGCACTAATCTAACAGCTGATCTTACTGTAGGTCCAATAGATGGTTATGTTTTTTCTGTAACTCCTGACGGCATTTATACTGCAACTGTTACTGTAAGTCCTTCTGCCGGAAGGGTTAATCAATATATTTATGTCAAATTTTTGCCAAATGCTGTTAAGGCATTTAATAGTAATATTCCGGTAACAGGCGGCAGCGCTATGTCTTTTAACATTGCAGTTTCGGGCACTGGAATAATGAATAATTCACCCGTTCCTCCCGCTTTGACTATAATAGCAGTTCAATTGCTGGCAACTGATGAAAATGACATACATTCCGTTGATGCATTAAAGGTGGTCTTTAATAATAAATATTCATATGGATTAGGTGATGAAGACTCGTATAAATTTATTAATGAAGGCGAAAACATTGCTATTAACCGCAACGGAAAACTTTTAAGTATAGAAGGTCGTCCTCTTGTTAGTGAAGAAGATTCCCTGCCCTTGCAGATAACTGATTTGCAGTCACCGCAATACAGTCTGAAAATAACCGGCTCTGGCTTTTCGCCTTTAGTAAGTGCCGTTTTAAAAGATAACTATCTTAATACTGAAACTCCGGTTAGCCTGTCTTCAACTACTGTTATTCCTTTTGCATATGATCCCGCATCTTTTTCAAGCAATCGTTTTTCAATAGTTTTAAAAACAGCAGATTTATTGCCGGTAACCATTACAAATGTAAAAGCTTACCAAAAAGGAAAAGGTGTAGAAATAGATTGGAATGCTGAATTTGAAACTAACATAGAAAAGTACCAGGTAGAAAAATCAGTTGACGGAAAGCAGTTTGAAAATATAGCAACTATTCAACTTAAAAACAATATCGCTTCTCCCCAAATTTATACTTGTTTTGATGCTAACGTAAGTGCTGCAAATAATTATTACCGCATTAAAATAATAGAAAGATCGGGTTATGTAAAATATAGCGATGTAGTAAAAGTTACAATCAATAGAGGTAACAACAGTATTTCAATATTTCCTAATCCTGTCAGAGGAAGTGTTATAGGATTGCATGTTGATAATCTTGATAAAGGTGACTATAAGATGAGTCTTTATAACAACTTTGGTCAAAGTGTTTATAGTGGACTTATAGAGCATAATGGTGATACGGCAAATTACAGAGTATTCCTAGGCAGGCAAATAAGCAGAGGTGTTTACAATCTGAATATTAGTAAAGGAGAAACGCTCATAAGCAGATTAATAATAGTTGAATAGCCATCTACAACAACATTATCTCTGTGTCTTAATCTTAATTGATTACTAATTAGAATCCTTAAAGCTTGTCTTCTTTAAATTAATAAATTTCTTACCTCATCTTTGTTGTATATAAAAGGAAAGCATTAGAAAAGTACTTGGTACTTACTTCTAATGCTTTCCTGTAATTATATTTTTATAATATCCGGATTCTTAAGGATAAAAATGCTACCCTTATTTCGTTACAACCAGTTTAATTGTTTCAACAGGATTTGTCTCAGAAACTATTTTAAGAAAATAGAAGCCAGGTTTCAATGAGTAATGTTGAATATCTACTTCAATATTTGAGCCGCCTGCAGGAATTTTATATTTTCCTATGTTATATGTCCGGCCGGTTGCATCTAAAATTTGAACATTGGTATTTCCCTTGTATTTATCAGGGAAGGTTAGGTTTAAGCGACCCTGAACCGGATTCGGATAAGCTTTTATTTTTTCAAGGTTATTTTGAAGTACTATAGCGCTATCGTTGGACATTGATCTTGCCGCAGCAGAACGGAAACTATATACTTCAACGGCACAAACCATAGGCCTGTTCACATTAGATGTGAAATTGATACTTAATTTGCCATCTGAGACTGTAACCGGGAAATTCTTGACAATTGCTGTGGCTCCACCTACTTCTTGTGTAACATCAAAATTTGCTAATTTTAATTGATTTTCAAGAGAAATATTCATTACTCTTGAACCTGCTCCGCCATTTATTCCGCCACCCGGTGCTCCCCAGTAAAGCTCTGCAAAATGTAAACGAACTACATAACTACCATTTGATACAGGAAATTCGTACCTGAAAGGCTTTCGGTCGTCGTTAGAAGATTGCTCCTTCAAATACAATGCATCATCATCTGTACCTGCTATTTGCTTAAGACCACTGTTTGTAAAGGGTTCAAGGTTATCAAAAGAATATTGATTATCTGCGCTCCATGTTTTACCATTGATAGTTAGCGAAGTCGTTGATCCGCTATTTATCCGGTAATGAGCGGTTACAGTAGTGCCTGAAGCTTTTGCGATACCGTACAATGGCACTCGTAAAGGTGATTGAGAATTATTATAATATACAAGTAAGTCAGCTATTTTTAACCCTTGTGATACTGGTTTAAAGTTTACAGTAAGACTTGTACTTTGCTGAGGATTTAGAGATGTTGTTGCAGGCAGTGAGGTCGTAAATTCTGATTTGTTTTCTCCGGTAATTGCTACTAAGGATATTTTAATTACCGGATCTGATGAACCGTCAGAATAAGTTTTTCCAAGGCTTGACAGATTTAACTGAAGACTGTTAGAAGTTGATAAAGTCTTTTCTCCGAAATCTAAAGCTGAGGGAGTAGCTTTTAATTCTGAATAGGAAGCTGAACCTTTCTCAGGTCTGACATTTCTCACCAGGTAGGTATTATCATTATAATCATAATTAGTAAATTCACTTCCTAAATAATCATTTGAAACAATGTAAGTATTAGGAATAATATTACCTTTTGGATCAATTGCTTTCCAAACCCTGATACCGATTTTTTTACCCGGATTTTTACTGGCATCAGTATTATCAACCGAACCTATTCTTAATCCAAAGGCAGTCGAAGTACTAAATGAGCCTTCCGCAAGGGAATTAGAACCGTTTTTTCTCGGCAAAACAGATTGAGCATCTTTTCCCGCATGAGTAAACACGGTATTTAAAGTACTTGATCCTTTAGTATACCATACCATTCTTTCTGTTTGTGTACAACAGCCGTGGTATGCACTCATTTGCGTGATAAATACAGGGCGGGATATATCTGCACGTACAAAAAACGAAGGCTTAATTTCATTACCCTTTAATTTTGTAGAGTCGCCCTTATCAGGATCTGTATGAGAAAAACCAGTGCTCGTTTTATATCCAAAAGCACTAATAACTTCCTGTGCATAGGGTTCGTTGCTTCCTTCACCTTGTTTTTGCCACACTCCATTTAAAAAAACATTTTTAGAAGGAAATTTGTCATCGTTTGATGCTATAACAAGTGTATCATGTGAAATTTTTACACGTGTCGCCTGGTTTGCTGCGATAAATCTTACAGTGAGATCTGCGGAAGATCCCGAAGCTATGGTTATTGGTAAACTTGAAGCACTATAAGTAATTCCCTTAAGTTTTTCAATCTTCCAACGGGATGTATTTGATAACGAAAAGCTTTTTATAATCAGAGAATTGATCCCATTGTTATGAATTCTTACAATTAAAGAATCGTGATTTCTATTATAGGTAACCTTATCTCTGCTCCAGGGTGTTTGAACCCTTGATGCTACAAAATAATCATTTGAAGGGAACCTATCAGGATTTTCAACAAACAAAAGGGCATTGCTTGGTGAAGTTGAACCTCCGGTAACACGCGAAATGATGAGCTGAGGTGCATTTTTCGGGTTTTGCCTGCTATTAAATAACAAATTGGTATTTTTTGTTGCAGCATCTTTTATATTAAAACTTACTATTTTATCGCCTGAAAATTGGTCCTTGACAAAATTAGTAACATCAATTTCATAATATTTTGCAGCGTTCGAAACACCTACAGAATTTAAAAAATCAGACGAAGATGATGTCGGAGCGTTATTGTAAGTAATTGTACTTTCTGACCAGCTATCAACACTTATGCTGTAAACTGAAATAGTTATACTGGTGGTGGTCTCAGTGTTTCTGCCATATATACGCAGTTTTGCTGACCCTACACTACTAATATTACTAAGCGAAAACTTAAGGTAAGCAGAACGTGTATAGCCACTGGACGTAGAACTTTTTACAGCTAAACTGGTATCATTACCGTAATTATTTGAAGCGTATGCTCCATTGCGAACGTAAGAGTCGGCTGTTGCTTTTAAAGTATCGCTCTGAGCACTAACCGAACTGTAATTCGAAAACAGGATAAAGAATAGAAAATAAAACTTCATTTGGAGGCAAAACGGTTTAAGCCCTGAAAGAGCAGAATAAAATTTATTCACTGTATTATAATTTACGTATCTGTAAAGAATTTAATAAGATTATACCTTAATTCAAAAGATATACTGGGATTAGTTGGACATAAGAATATTCAGACTCGCTGCTTTAGAAAAATTTAAATAGAATTAAATTTTATCTTGAAAAATTAGCGCAAGATCATAGTAGGATAGCCAAGGCAAATATAATTAAGTCTTATATTGATAAAAAATCAATTTTTATTCTTTTATAAGCTTTCCGGTTTTTATTACATTTCCTATTTTTAATTCATAAATATATATGCCTTTGGATATAGGGGCATAAAAAGGGGTTTTGTAATTTCCTGCCTCCATTTCCTGATTTACAAGGTTTTGAATCTGCTGGCCTAGTATAGTAAATATAGTTAAATTAACCATAGATTTCTTTGTTACAGTATAATTTATTGTAGTGCTGTTAGAAAAAGGATTCGGATATACTTTTAGAGGCTGATTAATCAAACTACTAACAATAGTGTGATTTTGAAGATCCTTTTTTACATAAGCATTTGGAGTAGCAGGCGAGATATAATTAAGGGTTAACTGATCAATGTTTGGCCCGCTCAGTCCAGTCGTGGTAGCTCTTATTTTATGAATGCCAGGCTCAAGATAAACAGTATGACCAGTCAAAAAAGACCATGTTAGCCAGGAGCCGGTAGAAGAGAAGGGGAGTAAGCCGTAATCAACACCGTCATACTCAATTTTGAGCGGACGATCCTGGGGTCTTCCGTTGGCGTAAGTAAAACCTGTATTATAGCTACCCGGTACATCAATTTTTACTGTCCATTCAATATAATCATTGGACAGATGCTTAAAATCAGCATAACCGCTTCCCCGATAACCTGCATTATAGCTTTCTGCATCAGCTCCTGACAAGAAAGCATTTTCAGCTTCCATCGGCGATGTGTCTGGTCTCATTATGGCCATCACGATATAATTTACCTGAGCTCCTGATTCTAAATCTGATAGATTTCCGCCAAGCGAGGTAGGATAGGGGTATACTTCTGCTGCAGGCTTACTGTAAACATCTAAATAAGGGCAAAGCGGATCATTAGTTGTGATATGTGCCCGGGTTTTTGTCCATCCATTAAGCCATGCAGGTATTGTTGCAGCCCTGGGATCGTAACCGATATAAATAATTGCATCTTTCTTTAAAAAGAAGGTAAGAAAAGACTCAGAAATAGTTTTTTTATCATTCATCGCAGTTTGTATAAGCGAGGCCCCGATGAGATAGGAAGGTGCAGATGTTATGATATAATCACGATCTGTATATTGATGTATACCTGAATCTAATTTTGCTACTTTATATTCTAACCCGCTTTTGGCAGATACCTGAGTGATCAAATCATCTTCATTAGCTTTTTCTCTGACATCAGCCTTTTCAGCAGAAGGTCTATAAACATTAATCCAATCTACATAAAAACTTTCAGGATAGGTTTGTGTATCAATTTGCCATCCTATATGACCTGCTTTTTCATATGTGTGATCGATAGTTTCAAGAAATGGAGTAGTACCATATCCTTCGCCTTTATCCAGATAGACTTGTATTAAACCACTTTTATAATGAGCTATTTTAAATGAATACCAATCGTTAGGATTTAAATTTGGATAAATAACTGCTTCGTCTAAAGACTTAGGAAAGTACATATTATTTGAAGACACCGATAATGTAAATTTGCCACCCTCGTAAGGCTTGTAACTTAAGACGTACATACTATCATTAGACAGATTATTCTGACCGAATGTTATCCTGAACTCACGCATGTAATTAACTGTAAAACCGCTTGCTTTTGTTTCTATTATATAGGTAGAAGAATCAATTTTTTCACTTGTTCTTAATTTTCCACCAATACCATCAATATAATTATAGGCAGAGCCGTCGCTGATAGACCATGAAGTAGGCTCTTGCCAGGAGCTTCCTAATTCACTTCTATTGAAATGATCTTTAAAAATAGTAGAATCAGAGGAATGGGCAGTGAGGCTGCAGGCTATAAAAATTATTGCTACTATAATTTTTGAAAGGCCAGAAAGTAAACTTTTTCTCATATGAAAGCAGTTAGGGTTTTAAAGCAGAAAATAAGGTAACGGTTAAAAAAGAGAGGATGCACACAATTCGAAAACGTATTTAAACAATTAAATTTTGTTTAAATATCCTTTAACAAATATAAAAAAAAGAGGATGATTTAATTTACAATAAATTAAAAGGATATTAAAATTAATTTAACGAAGTAATCATACCTTTTATTGTCAAGCTACATTTTTTTGAAATTTTAAAAATACAGAATGAAGACTTAATGGAATTCGAGGGAAAGGGTTTTATTATTACAATAATTGTAAATTTTACAAAGACTGTATAATTTTAATACCTGAAAATAAAAATTACTTTTGCATCTAAAAGTATAGTATGAAATATCTGCTTACCATGATTTTTGTCTTTTGGCTAAACGTTCTATACTCGCAATCTGCACAGGTACAACAACCGGTTGAACAACGTTATCACATCAGTTACTGGTGGTGGGTATTAGGAGTTCTACTCGCTATAGGTGCAGGAATTATTATCTATATGCTGATAAAAAAAGACCCCAAAAAGGATGCAGTAAGATGATTATTTTCGTGGCCTTGCACCAAAAAGCAGGCTTCCTATCCGTACCATATTACTTCCTTCTTCAATAGCCATTTTATAGTCACCACTCATACCCATCGAAAGAGTAAATAATTGACAATTAGACGTTGAAAGTGTTTTGTATTTTTCAAATATTGATTGTAAATGTTTCATTTCATTTCGAACCTTTGTCAAGTCCTCACTAAAGCTTGCCATGCCCATTAATCCGGAAATATGGATATTGGAAAATCCCGCAAAATTATTTTTTACCAAATCAATTATTTCATCCAACTCATTTATATCAAGGCCAAACTTAGTTTCTTCCTCCGCGATGTGTACTTGTAATAAGCAATTGATTACTTTATTTAATTTTTTAGCTTGTTTGTTAATCTCCTTTAATAGCTTCAGGCTATCAACACTTTGTATTAAACTCACAATATCGGATACATATTTCACTTTATTAGTTTGCAGATGACCTATAAAATGCCAACGTATATCAGGTGGTAATAATGGTTGTTTTTCAATTAGTTCCTGCACATAATTTTCTCCGAAATCTCGCTGACCCAATTCATACAACCCTTGTATATCGGCAACAGATTGCATCTTGCTGACTGCTATTAATTGCACATTCTGAAGATTTAATTCTTCTTTTATTTCATGATATTTTTCTTTGTTTGCCGCCATTTTTAAGTTTTCACATAATAATTTGTAAAGAAAGATACATTTTATTGAAATACTGATTTAATGAGTACTTCAAGTTAATCAACTCAACTAAAATTAATGTTTGTCAAAAGTTCTTTATAACATTCACTATTATCACTTCTTTGAAGTGTTTGACTGAGCCAATAGAAATGCAGATATGTCTGCCAGATTTTGTTCGGTTATTCCATTTGAAGTGGGATCAGGCATAAGACTTTTGTCTTGTTTTTGTTTTGAACTTATTTTTTGTACCGGTATTATATGCTTTTGACCGGCAATATCTTTTAAAACTATAGTTTCTTTATTTTGCGAAATAAGAAAACCATAAAAAGATCCTCCGTCTTTTGTATTAACCAACCACGGCTCGTATCCAAAAACTATGGCGGCACTTGGATTTATTATAGCATCAAGTAAGGCGTTTTTATCAAACTTTTTTCCGATTGTAGTCAGGTCGGGTCCTATGCTGTTTCCATCACCGTTAATTTTATGACAAGTTGCACAATGGCTCGTAAAAACTGCTTTACCTCTTGACATATCTCCATTTAACTTTGATATATCTTCTATTGAATAGGTTTTTCCTGATTCAGGTCTTTTAAAGTATTTGCCTGCCTGCATTCTGATCGTTGCATCAGGATTTTTAAAAATGGTTGCTTCAATAAAAGGTAAAATATGTTTTGGTAATTTATTTTCGGCTGCCATTCCAATCAATAATTGTCCGCCTACTGAATCTGCCGCCATTTCTTCAGCCCGCCATTTTCTTTCATCGGTAGATTGGCGTTCGTCGAGTATAGTTTGTTTTTTTACTTTCATTTGCGCAAGCTTTCTCTCGTAACTGGTATTCAGGTTTACCTTACTCCAGTCAAGCAATGAGAACCAATCGTTGCTTTGCCTGAAAGAAAGCCAGTATGCTGCTTGCTCAGCGGCATCAGGCAGCTTTGCTTTGGAAAGAGCAAGCATTGCCTGGGCCGCATCTTTAGTGTTGATAAAAGCCAATGCCGTTATAGCTTCCTTTCGATCTTTTACAGTTAAAAGACTATCATCCGACCTCGTAACAAGATCTCTGACAGCAATAGACGGATGTAATCGCCAGGCTAAAGACTTCATTTGTTTGTTCCACTCTGCAGAAGATTTGCCTACTGAAAAAATCTGAAGAATAACAGGATAGATGTCAGATTCATGACCTTTAAGATCTGCTCCCAAAGCCTCCAAATACCATCGGTCTTCTCCATCATATCTTTTTATAAGTTCAATAAGAATATTTTTAGTTTTTTCGTAGGGAATATCACGCAAAGAAATAGCAACCTCTCTTCTTACAAATGCAGAAGTATCTGTTGCCATTTTTTCTGAATAAGGTAAAATATCAGTAACAACCTGCCTTAAAGCTCTATAAGCAGTTGCCCTAAATAATTCATTTGGATCACTCAATAGTTTTTCTACCTCGGCTTTTCCCTTTTCACCTAATTGCGACAAGAGCCAGATTGCTCTTGCTTTAATATAGGGATTAGAGTCGAGTAGTAACGCTTTAACTATTTCTACCGATCCTTCTTTTTGTTGTTTTAACTTTTGAAAACCTGCATTTCTCACATTTATCGCAGGGCTTTTAAATGCCTGTAGTTGCCCTGAAACAGTATTCAAGTTAATGTGAGGAGATGTTAGATTTTTATTTTTAGGAGTGATTCGATAAATGCGTCCATACGCTTGTTTGTCCTGCATCTGGTGCCCGCCGACAACCGGATCATACCAATCTGCTATATACATTGCACCATCTGTTCCAATGGTTACATCACTTGGTCGAAACCATTTTTCTTTATCATTATTTTGAGCAGAATCATTCCAAACATAGCCTGGATTATCACTTGAAAGAGAAGTAATTAAGTTCTTCCTTTCTCCAAGATCGTACCCCGATTTTTTTTGGTGAGGCTGATAACCAAAAATCACATTTCTTCCTGCGTCTGCGCTAAGTAGCATGCCCATATATTCCTTTCCTAAAGCATCACTTTCATTTAATACAATACCGGTAGGCGCACCTGCTCCCGAGCGATCTCCTGCAGGCATTACTCCAGGATCATCCTGGTGCCAGTGAGCAGCAAAAATATCCTGGCCTGGCCTTTGATCAGCTTGCCAGAAACGCGTTCCGTCACTACTGAAATATCCTGCATTGCCTCCTTCCATTAGCCATGTTGTCCGGCATGTAACGACCTGGTCATCATTGTCATTTTGCCATAAGTTACCATAAGAGTCAGGGATGGTTTCATAAGAATTTCTAAAGTTGTGTCCCATGACCTTTAAACCTGTACCATCAGGTCTTATCCGAAGCGTTAATCCTCCTACCCAAATCTTCCCATCGTCACTTTTCAGATTGCCCTCATTTTTTACATTGTATGGAGATCCGCCAGTGTATATACTTCCGGCACGTAACGTCCATCCCAATTTATCTTTAACGATATGAGGACCTGCATTGCCAACATTAAAATACCAGTTTCCGCCAGGTCCGGCATAAACTGCATGAAGAGAATGATCATGATCTTTGCCTCCAAAACCTGTAAGAAAAATTTCTTTTTTATCCGGCTTGTCATCGCCGTCTTCATCAGTATAAACAATCATATTGGGAGAACATGAAACAATTACTTTATTTCCTATAACTGCAAGACCTACCGGCGAAATCAGATCTCTGTCTTGTGTAAAAACGATAGCAGTATCAGCTTTGCCATCACGGTTTCTATCTTCTAAGATCATTACCCTGTCTCCCTTGGGATGGTGGAGGAATTGAGAAGAGTCATTATTATAGTTGCGATAATCTACAGCTTCAGTTACCCATATCCTGCCTCTGCTGTCAACATCAATATTAGTAGGATTATAAAGCATGGGCGATTCTGCCCAAAGGGTAGCCTCAAGATCGGCGGGTAAGTAGAGATTAAGACTTTTGTGAATCTTTGCAGTTTCAGTTTTTGGTTTCGCAGATTCTCTACAAGCACAAAAACAGATAAAAAGAGCGAAAAAAGTAAAAACAGGGCTAAATATGTTTTTCATAAAGCAGATGCTTAGGTTTTGGTAACGTTTTATACTTCTTTATTAAAAATCTTGCGTAGGAATTGCAGATTGTGCTTGTAACCTGTTATAACGTTTGCTTTATCTGGAATTGCCCATTCTATTTGCATCCATCCATCGCCAAAATAATCCATCTCGTACAACAACTTGCTAATCCGTGCCCAATCCATCGTGCCCTTGCCCAACAGAAAACCGTTTTCTTTTATGTGCAATTCGCAGATGTTATTTTTGCCCAGTTGCTTCACCTCTTATATTACATCATATCCTGCATCAGCGGTATTCCTAAAATCAACATAAGCTTTTACATTTTTTGATCCGACTTTTTCTATAATGTCTAAGTGGCCTGCGGCATCAAGATAGGATTCAATTCCTAATATTACACCTGATTTTTCCGCTTCCGGGGCTACTTGCTTTAACCGTCGGATAACTTCTTTTTGTCCTGCCGGATCGTTACGCAAATCGTTTTT